>PNRO01000030.1_pt1 | contig 173124 bp, 159 predicted proteins | sample 7248581 | NCBI WGS metagenome assembly PNRO01 (sample SAMN08278401, study PRJNA427962) | Gut metagenome, whole genome shotgun sequencing project. | isolation source: gut content | host: Eisenia fetida | place: India:Sub Himalayan Terai region of Darjeeling | collected 2013-11-18 | reverse complement strand
GGAGAGGTCGGATTTACGGAGTAAATCCGGGTGAGACAAAATAAAAGCAATTAGATTTCGCAGGTTCCACTTCCTTCAATACATATTTTGCGAAGAATTCGGGCAGTATCATCTTCAGAATTTGCCGAAAATCCGGAAACGAAAACTCCTTTTTCTCCGGAATTTGATGAAATGCCATAAACTACAGCTTCTTCATCAGGATCTGAATCGCCTTCATAACGATAAACATGTTCTATTTCAAAATGATGCGGATTTGACTTTATATCTTGAGCCCGCAAATTGAAATCATGAACATATCCATTGTGCTTTAATTCTTCTAAAGCTTCTATAACGGTAGTATAATGATATTTAGGTTTCATGGCATTAAAGAATTATAATTAGATTTAATAAAATTAACAAATTGAATATCAATATGTTAAAAAAGCATGTTAAACTAATTTATTCAAAATATAAAATAAACAATTAAAATTGTAAATTCGCTGCGCAGACCGCCTTATCGCCGTTCACTTTTAGCGAAGGGAGGAAAGTCCGGACACCACAGAGTAGCATAGCGGGTAACGCCCGTCATCCGCCACGGCGGAGAGGACAAGTGCAACAGAAAGTATGTACAGGTAATGCTGTAGTGAAACCAGGTAAACTCTATGCGGTGAAATTTCAAGTATATCAACATTTAAGGGTTACTCGCCCGTTGTTGAAGGGTAGAAAGATGGAGCTTATGAGTAATTGTAAGCCTAGATAAATGATAAGGGTTCAATCCTGAAATTTCGGGAACGAATACAAAATCCGGCTTATAGGTCTGCTTTTTTTAAATTTTATTTTATTTTCAAATTTGTTCCGTAAAAATGATGAAATTGAATCTAACTGAAATCCCTAGAGTTAAGACTATCTCTAAAGAAGATTTTTACAATAATTATGTAAAAAAACAAAAGCCGGTCGTAATTGAACAACTTACTGCCGATTGGCCCGCTTATAAAAAATGGAATCTGGCATATATTAAACAGGTTGCCGGAGATAAGATTGTACCATTGTATGACGATAGGCCTGTATCGCACAAAGACGGCTTCAATGAAGCTCATGCAAAAATGAAGATGAGTGACTATATCGATTTGATGCTGAAACAACCTACTAATTATCGTATTTTCCTGTATAATTTAATGAATGAAGTTGCTGAACTTCAAAATGATTTTAAATGGCCTAAAATCGGACTTCGGTTAGTCAAGCAATTGCCGATGTTGTTTTTTGGAGGAGAAAATTCGAAAGTTTTTATGCATTATGATATTGATTATTCAAATATTCTTCACTTTCATTTTCACGGTAAAAAGCAATGCATTCTGTTTCCTCCATCAGAAACTCCCTATTTGTACAAAGTTCCTCATGCCTTGATTTCGAGAGAAGATATTGATTTTGACAATCCTGATTTTGAAAAATGGCCTGCTTTGAAATATGCAAAAGGCATGATCTGTAATTTAAATCACGGCGAAATGCTCTATATGCCCGAAGGTTATTGGCATTATATGAAATATGTTACTCCCGGATTTTCAATGAGTTTAAGGGCTTTTCCAAGAAAAATATCCAATTTGAGTAAGGCAGCATATAATATATTTGTAATGAGACATTATGATGTGTTAATGCGCAAATGGAAAGGTCAAAATTGGATTGATTATAAAAATGAACGTGCAATAAGTAACACTCATAAAAAATTAAAGATAAAATAAGATATAAAAAACCCGATTATGAAATCTCTCATAATCGGGTTTTTTAACTTTTGTGAGTTCAGAAATTACTCTTCTTCATTTTCAAAATCGTCTTCCAAATCATCCGATTCGTTTTCATCTTCATCACTTTCAATTTCAAAGAATGAAAATATAGAACCTCCGTAACTCTTTTTGAAAGAGAAATGTTCTAAATGATCGAGTTTAGTATATTTTGAATGTTCAATAATCATCATTCCGTCTTCGTTCAGTAATTCTTTTTCAAAAACAGTAAGAACCACTTTTTCAAAAGTAGCCTGATCTAATCCATAAGGAGGATCGGCAAAGATAATATCGTAAGAATTGTTGTTTTTCTCCAAAAATTTAAAAACATCACTTTTTATCGCAGCAATATTAAAATCATATTCGGCAGCAGTTTGCTTGATGAATTTCACACATCCAAAATCTCCATCGACAGAAGTAATATTTTCGCTTCCGCGCGAAGCAAATTCATAACTGATGTTCCCGGTTCCGGCAAATAAGTCCAAAACTTTTAAAGTATCAAAGTTAAAATGGTTATTCAAAACATTGAATAATGCCTCTTTACTCATATCGGTTGTTGGCCTAACAGGTAAGTTTTTAGGCGGAAAAATGCGTCTTCCTTTGTATTTTCCTGAAATGATTCTCATGAGTTAAAAAGTATAAAATATTTTGAATTTTCGGCTGTTGAAAAATGATCCTGATATCCGGAAAGATCCAGAAAATCAATATTTCGAATGTATTTATAGGCGATTTTATACAAATCGCTCTCTTCTGAAATGTCTCCAAAAAGATATAGTTTGAAGAATTCAGGATTTAAATTCAGTTGTTCGGCAACAAAAAGTATATAATAAATAAAATCTTCTTTGGTTTTGTATTCAAAAGAATTGAAAAGCAACAATTTTTGATTTTCAACAATTACTATTTCAAATTTATCAGCCTGAACATGTGCAAAAAATAATCTTTCTTCAATGTTTTTAGACAAATTCAATAATTTAGAAACCAAAATACTGTTTGAATGTTTGTAATTAAAACTTCCAAACCAGTCAATTAAGAAATTATTAATATTTACATACGGAATATAAACATTGTTCATTTCCTGATTGGCCATTTCATCGAAAGTGAAAAAATCATTTTCAAAAACCTTGTTGTTGAATTGCAAATATTCTTTGAGTAAATTTTTATCAAACAAAGCTTTCGGAACAAATGTGTTTAGATTATTATCATGTAATACCAACACTTCATCATATTTATGAGACAAAACGGAAGTTTCTGAAAATGCTTTCTGATAAAGTTCTTCCGGTTTGGAGTTTTTCTGAAAATCGGAAAAATTAATAGATTCAACCATTTCGGCACTATGGTTCAAAGTATCAAAAACGCAATAGGAAAATCCATCCAAAGCAACCTGAAGTATTAGTTTTTTGTATTTCTTATCGGTGATGTTCGTTGTAATCGACATAATATTTTGATAATGCACGCAAACTTACAAATTTATAACCGGAATTTTGAAAGAAGACAATTCTATAATTTAGAAATTTACCATTCATAATTTCTTTACTTTGCACATAAATTAAGAAAAAATGAATTCCTCCTTGTTTTACAGTTTTTTGAAGAAACAATTTCCGTTTCAGCCTACAATTAATCAGGATTTATTTTTTCAGAAAATTGCTGTTTTTCTGACTGATAAAGAAAGTGATTCTATTTTTGTACTGAAAGGTTACGCCGGAACAGGAAAAACAACTGTGATTTCTACGATTGTAAACAGTTTGTCTGAAATTCAAAAAAAATATGTTTTGCTGGCACCTACAGGCCGGGCTGCAAAAGTAATTGCCAATTATTCCGAAAAACCGGCCTTTACCATTCATAAAAAAATCTATTTTCCAAAGAAAGTATCGGGTGGGGGAGTTTCGTTTTCGCTGCAACCCAACAAACATAAAAATACTATTTTCATAGTCGATGAAGCTTCTATGATTTCTGACAGAGATTCTGATTCCAAATTATACGCTAATGGTTCTCTGCTCGATGATTTGATTTCTTATGTTTATTCGGGAACCAACTGCAAAATGATTCTTTTGGGAGATACGGCTCAGTTGCCACCGGTAAATTTAGACATCAGTCCGGCTTTGGACATTAATACTTTAAATTGGAATTATAATAAAGAAGTAGATTATATAGAATTGAACGAAGTAATGCGTCAGGAAGAAAATTCGGGAATTTTGTATAATGCCACCGAATTACGTCAATTACTTGAAGATTCTTTTATTACCGATTTTCAATTTAATGTTAAAAAGTTCAAAGACATCGTGCGTTTGACCGATGGTTATGATATTCAGGATGCCATTAATTCGGCTTACAGCAATTACAGCATAGAAGATACTGCTTTTATTGTGCGTTCGAACAAGCGTGCTAATCAGTACAATGAACAAATAAGAACCAAAATTTTAGACAAAGAAAGTGAACTTTCAACCGGTGATTTTCTGATGGTTGTTAAAAACAATTATTTCTGGCTCAAAGAAAGTGACGAAGCTGGATTCATTGCCAACGGAGACATTATAGAAGTATTGGAAATGTTTGGAATAAAGGAACTTTATGGTTTTAAATTTGCGAAAGTAAAAATAAGAATGGTCGATTATCCGAATCAGAAACCATTTGAAACGGTTTTATTACTCGATACAATTAAAAGTGAATCAGCTTCGTTGACTTATGAAGAATCAAACCGACTTTATGAGGAAGTAATGAAAGATTATGAAGACGAAACAACCAAATACAAAAAGTTTCAAAAAGTCAAGGAAAACGAATATTTTAATGCTTTACAAGTTAAGTTTTCGTATGCTATGACTTGTCATAAATCGCAAGGTGGACAATGGAATACAGTTTTTATTGAACAACCCTATTTGCCGGACGGAATTAATCGTGATTACATCAGATGGCTTTATACGGCAATGACACGGGCTAAAAATAAGTTGTATTTGATTGGCTTTAAAGATGAGAATTTTGTCGATTAAAAAGTAAAAACATGAATACTCTTAACGACTTACATAAAATTTCACAAGCATTTCCAAATACAGATAAAATGCCTGTTTTGTTTTTGGGACATGGCAGTCCGATGAATGCCATTGAAGAAAACCAATTTACCATTAATTTCCAAAATCTTGGAAAAACATTGCCTAAGCCAAAAGCAATTTTGTGTATTTCGGCTCATTGGTTTACTAACGGAACCAAAGTTACCGCTATGGAAAAACCAAAAACGATACATGATTTTTATGGTTTTCCACAGGCTTTGTACGAAGTAGAATATCCGGCTCCAGGAAATCCGATTTTGGCAAAAGAAACCCAAAAATTGTTAGTACCAACTGAAGTTGAATTAGACCATGATTGGGGATTAGACCATGGAACTTGGAGTGTAATTAAACATTTATATAAAGAAGCTGATATACCTGTAATTCAATTAAGTATTGATTATACAAAACCGGCTAAATATCATTTTGAATTAGCACAAAAATTAGCTGCTTTACGTCAAAAAGGAATTCTGATTATTGGTAGTGGAAATATCATTCACAACCTGAGAATGGTTGATTTTCAAAATTTCGATAGAGACAATTACGGTTACGATTGGGCAATTGAAGCCAGAGAAAAAATTAATGATTTTATGCTGGATGGAAATTTCAATCCGTTAATAGAATACCAAAATCAGGGAAAAGCATTTCAATTAGCGATTCCTACACCGGATCATTATTTGCCTTTGATTTATGCTTTGGGACTAAAAGAAAAAAATGAAGAATTGACTTTGTTTAATGACAAATTACAGGCTGGTTCGCTAAGTATGACTTCGGTAAAAATATTTTAAAAAGAAATTAAAGTTCATACACTATCAACCCACTTCTGAATTTAGGCTCAATGTAAGTACTTTTAGGAGGCATGATTAAATTATTGTCGGCCAATGTTTTGATTTCACTTATATCAGATGCAAAAAGCGTAAATCCAACCTGAAATTCTCCTTCATCAACCATTTCTTTGATAGCGATTATTGACTGGTTTCCGGGAACGTAATCAATGCGTTCATCGTTGCGCATATCGGTTATCCCAAGAATAGGACTTAAGACTTTTTCATACAAAATCTGCGAATCTAAATTTTCAAGAATTCCTTCGGAATCAATAGCTTCTTTGAGATTCAAACTATAAAACTCACCATCAAGATACATCCCGAATTGTGATTTTTTAATTGGTTTCCACAATTCCTGTTCCTTGTTTTTAATCTTGAAATTTTTCTCTAATTCTTTCAGAAAATCCGCTTTAGAATGGCCGTTCAAATCACGAATGATTCGATTGTATTCATAAATTTTTACATTACTTTCGGCAATCAAAAAACTCATGAAATAATTCAGATTTCTGTTTTTGAAGTCTTTGTATTCATCATACAGCATTTCGGCAGAAGCCGAACGATGATGGCCATCGGCTATATACAATTCAGGAATTTGTTCAAATTGATTTTGCAACCAATTGATTTCTTCTTCGGAATTTATTTTCCAAAGAGTATGTTTTTCTTTGTTGGGTGTAGAAAAACAGTAAACAGGTTGTTCTTTTTTCTTTTCAGGAATCCAATTATTCAAAGCTTCACTGTCAGGATAAGTAATCAAAACCGGTTCGGTATTGAAACCTGTTTGGTGCAGATAATCTTTGAACAATTCCACACGGTACTGAAGAGTATCTTCGTGCTTTTTGATGACGTTATTCTTATAGTCATCAATAGAAGTTCCGGCCACAATTCCGGTGAAAGATTGGGTTTTGGTTTGAATTTCATACAAAAAGAAAACTGCTTTTTCTTCTTCTATAAAAATACCTTCGTTTTTAAAGTCTTGATATTTATAAGCAACTCCTTTAAAACGCTTGTCAAAAGTAATTCTTTGTGAATAAACAAAAGCGGGATTAATCACGTGCAGAAACGAATACGGATTAAAGTCTAACCAGGCAGCCAATTCTGCCGGACTGTAATCGTCGTAATTTCTGCAAGTAACCAATGCCACTTTATCGGCCACCGGACGCACTGCTTTGAAAGGGATTATTTTGCTCATGTGTTCAAGTGATTAGTGATTAGTAATTAGTGATTAGCACTTGGCTAGTCACTAATTACTAATCACTAGTTACTATTTAGAAAATTGCTTAGAAACTTTCTCCGCTTTTTTGCTTTCAGAGTAATCGTAGAAACCTTCACCCGATTTTACTCCTAATTTTCCGGCACGTACCATGTTTACCAATAGCGGACACGGAGCATATTTAGGGTTTTTGAATCCATCGTACATTACGTTCAGGATAGATAAACATACGTCAAGACCAATGAAATCGGCCAATTGCAATGGTCCCATTGGGTGAGCCATTCCAAGTTTCATTACCGTGTCAATTTCTGAAACTCCACCAACACCATTGTATAATGTTTCGATAGATTCGTTGATCATTGGCATTAAGATTCTGTTAGCAACAAATCCCGGGTAATCGTTTACTTCTGTTGGGATTTTACCCAATTTAACAGAAAGATCCATGATGATTTTAGTCACTTCGTCAGAAGTATTGTAACCACGGATGATTTCTACCAATTTCATGATAGGCACCGGGTTCATAAAGTGCATTCCGATAACACGCTCAGGATGTGAAACCACAGAACCGATTTGCGTAATAGAAATTGAAGAAGTATTGGTAGCCAAAATAGTGTTGTGGTCACAAGATTCATTCAATTGTCTGAAAATATTCAGTTTCAAATCAACGTTTTCTGTAGCTGCTTCAACAACCAAATCAACACCTACAACACCGTCTTTGATGTCGGTGTAAGTAATGATGTTACCGATGGTTTTCATTTTGTCTTCTTCGGTAATAGTACCTTTAGCAACCATTCTGTCAAGGTTTGCGGCGATAGTAGCCATTCCTTTATCCAAAGATTTCTCAGAAACATCAATCAATTTTACGGTAAATCCACTTTGTGCAAAAGTGTGGGCAATTCCGTTACCCATCGTTCCGGCTCCAATTACGGCTATGTTTTTCATTTTTTTATTTTAATTTATTTAATTTTCTAATTTCTGTCAATAACTGTTCTTCTGTGGGAAGATAAAGTTGATATTGGCTGGCTAATATAGTATTATTATTTTCTGGTAGTGAGTATTTTACAACAAGATCATTTTTATTTTTGTCTGGCAACAAATGAAAAGCCATTTCCTAATTCTAATATAAAATCCTGTAAATTAGAGATAATAGCTTGTTCAAAATCCTTTTCGTAATAAGAACTTTCGCGCTTTAGTCCGAGAAATTCCAAGACCAAGGGATCTTTTATGATCTCATTCGGATTAGATGGAATAACTTCATTTCTTGCAACAGCTAAAACACTTTCTTTATCATTACTGAGTAGCAATCTTTCAAAAAGCTGACTGTTTATCTGCCGTTCCATTTGCCGTACCGACCAATTGTTTTTAACAGTTTCAACGATATAGTATTCTCTTTTATCCTCATTTTCAATTTTTAATAACAATCGATAATGAGTCCAACTCAATTGTGAACGCAGTGAGTTCACAATTGGAAAAGTTCTGTAAAATTGTCTGTACCAATATAAATTTCTAGACGAAAATCCACTGCCAAACTCAGGTTGTAACTGCTCTGAAAGATATTTGATTAGATAATTTCCATAATCAGCTCGGTCTTTTCCTTGTTGTTCTTCATTAAAAATGCGTTCTCCAATATGCCAATACATAATCATTCGGTGATAATCTACCGAACGAATAGCACTTTCCTTAGATTTGGCTATAAGAGATTTTATTTCAAATATTAAATTTTGAGACAGTTGCATTTTTATGAGAATGAATTCTTGCTTTTTGTTAAATGAATTTTAGTTCCAAAGAAGTTTGCTTCTCCATAGATTCAATAATCTGATATGCCACTCTCAACGCTTCGGTTCCGTCTTCCAAAGTCACAACCGGAGTTGTATCGTTGTTGATGGCATCGGCAAAAGATTCCAATTCGTCTAAAATAGCATTGTTCAGTTCTATTTCAGGATTAGCAAAATAGATTTGTTTTTTAATGCCCTCGGCATTTTGTAGAATCATATCGAAATCTCCCGGAACTTCTGGTGCATCTTTCATCTTAACCACTTCACATTTTTTTTCTAAAAAGTCAACTGAGATATAAGCGTCTTTTTGGAAGAAACGTGACTTGCGCATATTTTTTAACGAAATTCTGCTGGAAGTCAAATTGGCAACACAACCGTTTTCAAATTCGATTCGGGCATTAGAAATATCCGGAGTTTCACTGATTACGGCAACTCCGCTGGCATTAACCGATTTTACTTTTGATTTAACCACGCTCAAAATAGCGTCTATATCGTGAATCATAAGATCCAAAACCACAGGAACGTCCGTTCCGCGGGGATTGAATTCGGCCAAACGGTGCGTTTCTATAAACATTGGTTTGTCAATCATTTCTTTCACGGCTTTGAAAGCAGGATTGAATCTTTCAACATGGCCAACCTGACCTTTTATATTGTATTCTTTGGCCAAAGCAATGATTTCTTCGGCTTCTTCAACGGTATTTGAAATGGGTTTTTCAATAAAAATGTGTTTTCCTGATTTGATAGCTACTTTGGCACATTTATAATGAGAAAGAGTAGGAGTTACAATATCTATAACATCAACGGCATGAATGAGTTTTGCAATAGTATCAAATTGGGTGTAACCAAATTCTTTGGCTATTTTGGCTCCGTTTTCGTGATTTTCATCATAAAAACCGACTAATTCATATTTTTCTGACTGCTGTAATAATCTTAAATGTATTTTTCCAAGGTGGCCGGCACCTAAAACTCCCACTTTTAGCATAAAGATAAATTTCGTCAAAAATAATGATTTAATAAGAAATTCCAATCTTTAATCACGAAACTTCGGAACCAAATTCCAAAACTCATTAATTTGAATTAGAATTGAGTTTTGACCTATATTTTTTGGAATTTGACATTTGCATTTTGGGATTTTAACCTCTATTTTAGCCGAAATAAAAGAATTCAATTTTGAAAGATACTGCCAAACATCAAGGACTTCGTAATCAGTTGGTAGCCCTTTTACAAGAGAAAAAGATTACCGATAAAAACGTTTTAGAAGCTATTAGAAAGATTCCCCGACACTTATTTTTAAATTCTACATTTGAAAATTTTGCTTATCAGGACAAGCCTTTTCCTATTGGAGCCGGTCAAACAATTTCACAACCATATACTGTTGCTTTTCAGTCTCAATTGTTGGAAGTGAAGCCCGGAGATAAAGTACTTGAAATCGGAACCGGTTGCGGGTATCAAACTGCCGTTTTGCAAATGTTGGGAGCTAAGGTGTACAGTATTGAAAGACAACATGAATTGTTTAAAAAGACTTCTGTGCTTTTGCCTAAATTAGGAATTCGACCTAAATTATTGTCTTTCGGAGATGGTTATAAGGGTTTGCCTAATTTTGCTCCCTTTGACGGAATTATTGTAACTGCCGGTGCTCCATATATTCCACAACCTTTAATGGCTCAATTGAAAATAGGAGGCAGATTGGTTATTCCTTTGGGAGAAGATATTCAGATTATGACATTGTTGATTCGAAAAAATGAAACTCAGTTTGAAAAACATGAGTTTGGAGAATTTAGATTTGTCCCTTTATTAGAAGATAAAAATTATTCATAAAAAATGCCTCATTTCTTGAGGCATTTTTTATGAGAATAAAGTAAGATTATTCTTCCATAGTATGATAAACGTTCATCACATCGTCATCTTCTTCAATTTTCTCGATTAATTTTTCAACATCAGTCATTTGTTCTTCTGTCAATTTTTTAGTAACCTGTGGAATTCTTTCAAAACCGGAAGATAAAATTTCAAGATTTCTGTTTTCTAATTCCTTTTGGATTGTTCCAAAACTGTTGAAAGGCGCATAAATCAGGATTCCGTCTTCGTCTTCAAAAATTTCTTCAGCACCAAAATCAATTAATTCTAATTCTAATTCTTCAGGATCAATTCCTTCTTTCGGAATTCGGAAGTTACAAGTGTGGTCAAACATAAATTCAACCGAACCTTGAGTTCCCATAGTACCGTTGCACTTATTAAAATAACTTCTGATATTGGCAACTGTTCTGTTATTATTATCTGTAGCAGTTTCAATCAAAAGTGCAATACCGTGAGGTGCATAACCTTCAAATAAAACTTCTTTATAGTTAGCGGTATCTTTATCAGTTGCTTTTTTAATTGCACGTTCTACATTTTCCTTAGGCATATTGGCTGCCTTAGCATTTTGGATAACAGCTCTTAATCTGGCATTGGCATCAGGATTTGGACCTCCTTCTTTTACAGCCATTACAATATCTTTACCAATTCTGGTAAATGCTTTAGCCATTGCAGCCCAGCGTTTCATTTTTCTACCTTTTCGGAATTCAAATGCTCTTCCCATTTCTAGTATATTTAATCGTAGTTTATTTCTAAAATTGATATTTAAACAAAAAACCGATAGACGTTTGTGTATCGGTTTTTCGGTAATATTTTAAATGTAATTATTTTTTGTAAAATGGTAATTTTACCACTTTTGCAGCTACATCATTTTTTCTGATTCTGATAAAAATCTCACTGTCAACAGCAGAGTTTGGAGTAGTAACATATCCTAAACCAATTCCTTTATTCAATGAAGGAGCCATGGTTCCTGAAGTTACAATTCCGATTACATTTCCTGAAGCGTCAACAATTTCATAATCGTGTCTTGGAACTCCTCTTTCTGTCAATTCAAAAGCTACCAATTTACGGGAAACTCCTTCTTCTTTTTGTTTTTTAAGATTATCAGAGTTTACAAAATCCTTAGTGAATTTAGTAATCCATCCCAAACCTGCTTCAAGCGGAGAAGTAGTGTCGTTGATATCGTTTCCGTATAAGCAGAATCCCATTTCTAAACGCAAAGTATCACGGGCAGCCAAACCGATTGGTTTAATTCCGAAAGCAGCACCTGCTTCAAATACTTTGTTCCAGATAGTTTCTACCTGGTCGTTTTTACAGTAAATTTCAAAACCTCCTGAACCGGTATATCCTGTTGCAGAAATGATAACATCGTTGAATCCGGCGAAATCACCTACAGCAAAATGATAGTAAGCAATAGAAGACAAATCGATAGAAGATAATGATTGCATAGCTTCAACCGCTTTTGGTCCTTGAATAGCAAGTAAAGAATAGTCGTCAGAAAGATTTTCCATTTGAACTCCCATATCGTTGTGAGAACTAATCCAAGCCCAGTCTTTATCAATATTTGAAGCGTTTACAACCAATAAATATTGGTTTTCTCCCATTCTGTAAATGATTAAATCATCAACAATTCCACCATTATTGTTTGGCAAACAAGAATATTGAGCTCTTCCGATAGTTAAAGTTGAAGCGTCATTGGTAGTTACTTTTTGGATTAAAGCCAAAGCATTTTCTCCGGTCAACATGAATTCTCCCATGTGAGAAACATCAAAAACACCTACAGCGTTTCTTACAGTTTCGTGTTCTGCATTTACTCCTTCATAAGTAATTGGCATATTATAACCTGCAAATGGAAGGATTTTAGCCCCTAATTGTTCGTGTATGTGCGTAAGAGCAGTATTTTTCATTGTTATTGTTGTATCCATATTTTTTTTATTGTAGTAAATTTTTATGGTCGCTAAGATATTGACTTTTTGCGGAGTTGCAAAGACTAATTCTTTTAAAAATTCAGTAAATTTTGATTAAATCTGTATTATTTATTTTTTAACAATTTTATTTAAACATTATTAATTTCTGAGTGCTTTTCCTTTCGTCAGCATATATTGAATTCGTTCTAATGTCTTTCTTTCGGTACACAAACTCAAAAAGGCTTCTCTCTCCAAATCCAATAAATATTGTTCTGAAACCAAAGTTGCTTCCGATAAATCGCCTCCAGCCATAACATAAGCGAGTTTGTTAGCAATTTTCTTGTCGTGTTCCGAAATGAATTTTCCGGCAAGCATTTGGTCGGTTCCAACTAAAAACATTCCTAATGCTTGTTTTCCAAGAACTTTAATGTCATTTCTGCGAATGGGTTGAGTGTATCCGGCTTCTGCCATTAATAAAGCGTGTTTTTTAGCTTCTGCAATTTGTCGGTCTTTGTTTACCACTACTATATCCTTTCCTTTTTGAAGAATTCCCAAATCAAAAGCTTCGTATGCCGAAGTCGAAACTTTTGCCATAGCAATTGTAAGGAATTGTTCTTGTAAAGTATTTAATTCAACATCGTTTTTACGATACAAATCGGAAGCTCTCAATGTCATCTCTTTTGTTCCGGCACCTCCCGGAATAACTCCGATTCCAAATTCTACCAAACCGATATATGTTTCGGCAGCAGCTACAATTTTGTCGGCGTGTAAACTCATTTCGCAACCTCCTCCAAAAGTCATTCCGTGCGGAGCAACCACAACCGGAATTCCGGAATAACGAACTCGCATAACCGTATCCTGAAACTGTTTGATTGCCATATTTAGTTCGTCATAATCCTGCTCAATTGCCATCATGTAAATCAAAGCAATATTGGCACCTACTGAGAAATTTGGCCCTTGATTTCCAATAACAAGTCCCTGAAATTCTTTTTCTGCCAAATCAATGGCTTTGTTAATTCCCTGAATCACATCACCTCCAAGTGTATTCATTTTGGAGCGGAATTCAACATTAAGAATACCATCTCCCAAATCCTGAATTATGGCACCGTTATTACTCCATACTTTTTTGCTTTCGCGAATGTTATTCAGAATAATAAAAGCATCTTGCCCCGGTACTTTTTTCTGTGATTTTGTTGAAATATCATAGAAATAAGTTGCGCCTTCTTTTACAGTATAAAAACTTTTATTTCCGGAATTAAGCATTTCTGTAACCCAATTGGCAGGTTGCAGATTTTCTGCTTTCATCAATTCAATTCCATTCTCAATACCAATAGCATCCCAAATTTCAAATGGTCCGTTTTCCCAACCAAAGCCGGCTTTCATCGCATCGTCAATTTTGTATAATTCATCCGAAATTTCCGGAATTCTGTTTGAAACATACGCAAAAAGAGACGTAAAATTCTTTCTGTAAAATTCTCCAGCTTTGTCGGTTCCTTTTACCAAAATTTTGAATCGGTCAATTGACTTTTCTATCGTTTTGGTTTGTTCCAAAGTTGCAAAAGATGCTTTTTGTTGTGTACGATATTCGAAAGTATTTAAATCGAGACTCAAAATTTCTTTATCTACTTTCTTATAAAATCCTTGTCCTGATTTACTGCCAAACCATTTATTTTCTACCATTTTACTGATAAAATCGGGAAGAGTAAACAAATCTTTGGCTTCATCGTTCGGACAATTAGCCGCCAATCCGTTGGCAACATGAACCAATGTATCCAATCCTACAACATCAACCGTTCTGAAAGTAGCCGATTTTGGTCTGCCAATAACCGGTCCTGTCAATTTATCGACTTCTTCTACAGTCAGATTCATTTCTTTGACTAAATGAAACAAACTCTGAATTCCGAAAACACCAATTCTGTTCCCAATAAAAGCTGGAGTATCTTTGGCTACAACCGAAGTTTTTCCTAAAAATTGCTCTCCGTATTCTGTTAGAAAATCCAAAACTTCAGTTGAAGTTTGTGGTCCGGGAATGATTTCAAATAATTTCAGATAACGAGCCGGATTAAAAAAATGAGTTCCGCAGAAATGCTTCTGAAAATCTTCACTTCGTCCTTCACTCATGAATTTTATTGGAATTCCCGAAGTATTTGAAGTAATCAATGTTCCGGGTTTTCGATAATTTTCAATTTGTTCAAAAACCAACTTTTTGATATCCAATCGTTCTACAACCACTTCAATAATCCAATCGACATAAGCAATTTTAGCCATGTCGTCAGTGGTATTTCCGGTTGTAATTCGGCTGGCAAACTTTTGATTATAAATAGGTGAGGGGTTCGATTTTAAAGCATTTGCCAAATGTTCATTTGCAATTCTGTTTCTTACAATTTTATTTTCTAAACTCAGTCCTTTTTTACTTTCAGTTTCATTTAATTCGTTTGGAAGTATGTCGAGCAAAAGTACTTCAACACCAATATTGGCAAAATGGCAGGCAATTCCGGAACCCATGATTCCGGAACCTATAACTGCAACTTTCTTTATAATACGTTTCATTTATTTTGGTTTGGTGGTTTTGTTATTGCAAAATTATGCTTCTGTATGAGTATAAATTTTAGCGTACAGATCTTTGTATTTTTCTAAAATAATTTTTCTTTTTAGTTTCATTGTTGGAGTCAAATGACCGCTTTCAACATTCCAAACTTCAGGAGTCAATTCAAATTGTTTTATTTTTTCCCAGTTCCCGAATTTTAGATTTATTTTTTCAACTTCACTGGCAATTCTCTCAATTACTTTTGGATTTGCAATAATCTCCTTAGGAGAAGTTCCTATATCAATCTTTTTTTTCTTAGACCAATTCGCCAAATATTCAAAAGAAGGTTGTATAAAAGCTGCCGGCATTTTTTCTCCATCACCAATTACCATAATTTGCTCAATAAAAGGAGATTGTTTCATTGCATTTTCAATTATCTGAGGAGCAATGTATTTTCCTCCGGAGGTTTTAAACATTTCTTTTTTACGATCAGTAATTTTCAGGAAACCATCTTTATCAATATGCCCGATGTCTCCGGTATGAAAATACCCGTTTTCAATTACCTGATTGGTAAGTTCTTCATCTTTATAATATCCCATCATCAAATTCGGACCTTTGAAAAGGATTTCACCGTCGGATGCGATTTTAACTTCTACATTTTCTATAGGTTTTCCAACAGTTCCGGCTCTAAAACCACGATTTCGCATATCATTAACTGCAATTACCGGCGATGTTTCGGTCAATCCGTAACCTTCCATAACCGGAATTTCAGCTGCCGCAAAAATCTTAGATAATCTTGGTTGCAGTGCTGCACTTCCTGAAACCATAAGGTCTAATTTTCCTCCTAAACCTTCTTTCCATTTACTGAAAATTAGTTTTCGGGCAATTTTTAATTGTAATTCATACCAAAATCCATTGGCTCCATAAGGCTCGTATTTTATTCCTAAATTTAATGCCCAGAAAAATAAGTTTCTTTTAATTCCGGTTAATTCGGCTCCTTTTTCATAAATTTTTGCATATACTTTTTCAATTAGTCTTGGAACCACAGTTATAACTTCCGGTGAAACTTCTTTTAGGTTGTCGCTGAGTTTTTCGATAGATTCGGCAAAATAGATAGAAACTCCATAATATTGATAGAGATAGAGAACCATTCGTTCAAAAACATGACATACAGGTAAAAAACTTAATGCTCTGGTATTTCCTGCCTGAAATGGAATTCTGGAAGCTGAGTTTAATACATTTGAAATTAGGTTTTTGTGAGAAAGCATAACTCCTTTTGGGCGGCCTGTAGTTCCGGAAGTATATATAATTGTAGCCAGATCTTCGGTATTTACGGAGTTTTTCCGTTCTTCAACCTCAGTTTGATTAGCGGTATCTTTGCCTAAATTGAGTAATTCATTCCAGTTTTTACAGTTTTCTATTTCATCAAAAGAATAAATCTCGATAAGATTTGGAACATTTTTTTTAATAGAATTTATCTTAGCAAAAACCTCTGCATCCGAAACAAAACAATATTTTGCATCAGAATGATTCAGGATATATTCATAATCTTCCGCAGAAATAGTCGGATAAATAGGTACATTTTGAGCACCAACCTGCAATACACCTATATCCAGAATATTCCATTCGGTTCTGTTTGTGGTCGAAATAACCGCAATTTTATCATTCTTTTGGATATTCATTCGCAAAAGAGCTCTCGAAATAGTATTGGCCTTATCAATATATTCTTGAGTTGAAGTTTTCATCCAATTGCCTTTTGTTTTTAAAACAAAAGCATCTGATAAAGGATATTTTTCAAGTTGATAATAAGGAAAGTCGAATATTCGTGTAATATTTTTCATTTTTAACAGGAATTTATTACCTGCAAATTAAATAATATTACATTCACTCACAATTTTTATTTAAAATTTAAATTATTTTGATTAAAAATCATAAAATTATATTCAAAACACAATAAGATTTAGGTGTTTAAAATATTGGAAATCAAGCTGTAGCTTTAAAAAATAAACTTCAAGTGACCCAATCGAATGTTTTTTTAAGAGAAAAAGTTAAACGGTTTGTTTTTATGATAGTAATTTTACTATCTTTGAAAAGTTAAATAATAACAAGGTCTATGAAATATAGCGAATTTTTTAAGCTAGCCAAGAAAAATGATTGGCAATTTTTAAGGCAAGGAAAGGGGAGTCATGAGATTTGGATTAAAGATGATAAAACAGTAGTAATTCCAAACCATGGTTCAAAAGAAATGCCAAAAGGATTAGAAAAAAGTTTAAAAAAGGAAATGGGATTATAGTCTTATTTTAATAAATAATATTATGAAAGAAATAAAAATTATAATTGAGAAAAGTACAGATTCATTTGGAGCATATTCCGAAAATATACAAGGAATTTACGGGGCTGGAGATACAGCCGATGAATGTAAACAATCCGTTTTAGATGCTATAGACACATTAAAAGAATTGGATAATTGTCCTAAAGAATTAAAAGGAGAATATGTAATAACATATAAATTTGATGCGGTTAGTTTTTTAAATTATTACAAAGGTATTTTTACAAATTCTGCCTTAGAAAAAATCACAGGAATAAATCAAAAACAAATACAACACTATGCAACTGGTTATCGTAAACCGAGACCAGAACAACGCCAAAAAATAGAAAATGCCTTACATAAATTAGGTAAAGAACTTTTAGCTGTAGAACTTTAGTATTATTTGACGTTTTAATTTTATTTTACAATTTAGCCTCTCAATAAGAGGCTTTTTTATGTTCTTTTGCCACTGTTGTAATTTTTTACAGTATAGATGTCGGCTAATGGTCGGCTGTGTTTTTGATACATAAAAGAAAAACCCCTTATTTCTAAGGGGTTTTAATTGGTTTTTTGACCTGAGAAGTGACCTCGACTGGATTCAAACCAGTAACCTTCTGAGCCGTAATCAGATGCGCTATTCAGTTGCGCCACGAGGCCTTGTTTGTTATTGTTTAACGAGTGCAAATTTAGAGATTATTTTATAACTTGCAAGTGTTTTTGAAAATAAAAGTAAAGTATTTTTAAAGTTATTTTTTAACACTTTGATATTGAATTTTTTAATTTTCAATTCAGCTAAACTTATTTAAAAAATAAAACAAAAAACTAAATGAAAATTGAAAATTTTATCCGAGATATACAGGATTTCCCTAAAGAAGGAGTAGGATTTAAAGATATAACTCCATTATTAAGCAATGCAGAAGCCAGAACTTATTGTTTAAAAATGATGATTAATAGCTTACATGGTATTAAAATCGATAAAGTAGTAGGAGCAGAAAGCCGGGGGTTTTTCTTTGGAATTCTTTTAGCACAAGAGTTAAATGTTGGATTTGTTCCTGTTAGAAAGAAAAACAAATTGCCTTTTGAAACAATTTCTGCAACTTATGAGTTAGAATATGGCAGCGATAGTTTGGAAATCCATATAGATGCCATTCAAAAAGGAGACAAAGTTCTTATACACGATGATGTTTTGGCAACCGGAGGAACAGCTAAAGCCATTTGTGAATTGGTCGAAAAATTGGGAGGAGAAATTGTACAATGCAATTTTTTGATGGAATTAAACTTTTTAAAAGGAAGAGAAAAAATCCAAAATCATCCGATTTATTCTGTATTGAACTACTAAAAATAAAAGCCCGATTGCAATAAACACAATCGGGCTTTTATTTTTTATTTAAAGTTCAAGATTACTGAACTTTTATTTCAAACATTTTATTCCAGTTTTTACCTGTTACAAAAATGGTTTTTGTTTTAGGATTATGAGCAATTCCGTTCAAAGCTTCAGCTTCCGGATTGCTAACTAATTTTCTTAAACCCGAAAGGTCTATAATTCCTTCAACAGCTCCCGAAGTCGGATCGATTACAGCCAAAGCATCTTTCATCCATACATTTCCGTAAATCTTACCGTTGATAAATTCCAATTCGTTTACCTGTTTAATTTTAGCGCTTCCTGCATAAACATTGATATTATCAACCATTTTTTGAGTTTTAGGATCCATTCTCCAGATTTTCTCTGTCCCGTCTGACTGATAAATATAAGTTCCGTCATTTGTCATTCCCCAACCTTCGATATCTTTATCATAAGTAAAGGTCTTTTCAAGTTTCAATGTGTTTGCATTATAAATAAAACCTGTTTTTTCCTCCCAAGTCAATTGAAAAATCTTACCGTTGATAATCGTAATTCCTTCTCCAAAATATTTTTGTTCCAAATCAACCTGTTTAAAAACTTTTCCGGTTTTGTAATCATACTTTCTAAAATAAGATTCTCCATTTTTTCCGGTGCTTTCATATAAGGTATCTCTGAAAAACTCCAAACCTTCGGTAAATGATTTTACATCATGCGCATAAGTATTCACAATAGTGTAATTCATTAATTTTGGTTGGATATTAGAAACCAATTCAATACGACTTTTAACCTCTTCTCCGGAAGTATTTCCATCGGCATAAACTAAAGCTTTTAAGTTTTGGTATCCTAATTTTTGTGATTTCAAATCAAAAGAAACAGCAGTTAAATCTTTTTTTGAAGCTACTTTTTTGTCATTTACATAATAAATAATACTATCAATTTTGCTGTTTTCCGGGTTTAATAAAGACAACGAAAGCTGATCATCTATATAATATTCGGCTTTAAATTTTGAATTATCGAAGCTAAAGGCACTTTCTTCATTTTTTTTAGAACCTCCACAACCGACAATAGTTGCTGATAACAAAATGGCTGACAGTAAATTATAGTTTTTCATAATATATTTTAATTTGTTTTGGTCAATAATTTTAAATAAAAATTTGTGTTTGTATTTGCGAAAATACAAAAAGATTGTACATTTGCAACGGCAAGTCCTACACGACCAGCTCCTGCAAACTCCCCCAGGATGGGAACATAGCAAGGGTATGTGGTTGAGCGGTGCGATGTAGGTCGCTTGCCTTTTTTTATTTTATGTAATCTTCCTTTGGGAAGATTTTTTGTTTTTAGGACATTTCTAATTTTAAAATATAATGAGTAAAGTAGTCTTAATTACCGGAGGTTCTTCAGGTATCGGAAAATCTATCGGAAATTTTCTTCATAAAAAAGGTTTTACGGTTTATGGAACGAGTAGAAATCCTGAAAAAATAAGTAATTCCAATTTTCCTTTAATTGCTTTAGATGTCAGAAATACTCAAAGCATTGCAATTGCTGTTTCTGAAGTAATTAAATTATCCGGAAGAATTGATGTTTTAATCAATAATGCGGGAGTTGGAATTACGGGACCACTGGAAGAAATTCCAACTCAGGAAATTAAGAATAATTTTGAAACCAATTTATTTGGTCCTATCGAAATGATGAAAGCGGTTTTACCTCAGATGCGTTTACAAAAATCGGGTTTAATAATTAATGTTACTTCGATTGCCGGATATATGGGATTGCCTTATAGAAGTGTTTATTCTTCTTCTAAAGGAGCTTTGGAACTTATTACCGAAGCTTTGCGAATGGAGGTAAAATTGTTCGGAATCCATATTACAAATGTAGCTCCGGGTGATTTTGCAACCAATATCGCTTCGGGACGTTTTCATGCTCCATTATTAAAAGATTCTGCTTATAAAATTCCTTATGGAAATACCCTGAAAATGATGGATGAACATGTAGATCACGGAAGCAATCCTGATGAAATGGCTCAGGCTGTCTATAACATTATTCAAAATCCAAATCCAAAGATTCATTATAAAGTAGGTGCATTTTTACAGAAGTTTTCTATCGTTCTAAAACGTATTTTACCAGATAAAGTTTATGAAAAAATGTTAATGAATCATTATAAGTTGTAATTTAAAATTACAAGAAATATTTATAAAAATTTTAATCACACATCAATCGAAATATAAAAAAGAGGAAAAGAATTTATTTCATTTCCTCTTTTTTATTATGTGTAAACGATATTTCCTCTAAATAATTCCTCGAGGCCTTGCCTCGGGGTTTCCGCTTCCACCTCTCCTTNNTCTCCTTGGGAGAGGTCGGATTTATGGAGTAAATCCGGGTGAGACAAAATAAAAGAATTTCGGTTTTTGACCTTCAGGTCAAAATGAAACCGGCGAAATACCCCGATGGCTCTGCCTCGGGGATAGTCGGTTTCAAGAAATTATTTTATTTAACTGCTGCTGAAAAATTTGTCAATAAATATATTTTCGTCATTTCAATTTTTGTTATTGACGAACCATTCTATTTTTTTCTTTTCTCCAACGATCCATACAACGTCATTTATTTCAAAAACCGTAGTTGAGTCAGGATTCAATATTCGCTGGCGGTCTCGCTCAATTCCGATAATCAAACCATTGGTTCGTTCTCTCAATCCCGACTGACGGATGTTTAACCCTTTTAGATTAATTTGATTATTCACAATAAATTTCTGTAACACAAAATCTTCTACTTTAACATCGGCTGTTTCACTTTTTGTTACTGTATGAAACATCGGTTTAAATATTTTTATTTGCTCATCGGTTGCCAGGATTCCAACCTCGTCATAGGGCAGCAGGAGACTGTTCTTATCGGGTAATGAAATTAATCGTTCTCCTCGTTTAATATACACCACATTAATACCGTATTTTTCTCTCCATGTAAGTTCTTGTAACATTCTACCCACGTATTCGGCCTCATAGGGAACCTCCAGCTGAATAATATGTGCATCCCAAGGATGTAATTCTGATTCCATCAATGCGCTTTTTCTTTTTACACTTGCAGAAAAGGTATTGTATTCTGCTGTTTCTCTTGCATTGAGGTTCTTTACAAACATATCTTCTATATGTTGATAAAAAAAACGAATTCGTTCACCGAAAATAAAAAGCAAAATGATTATTATCGGAACAATAATAAAAGTTGCAGGATGCAGTAAAAAAATTCTATATACCCAAAAAGAAATAAGAGATATTCCTATGAGTATTCTTATCATTTCAATTGTAAAAAGAGGGCCTAATCTATACCTTTTATTATGCCAGAGTTCTTTGTACTCGATAATATTGGGGCGTTTTACCATTAAAGCCCATAAAAAAGGAGAGGCAATAATAAGTAAAAAAATAAGTCCTCCAATATTAGAAAGCATCAAATTATTTGTTCTTTCATGCAAAAACGGAATTAAAAAATTCAAGGAAAGAAATATCAATGATGAAAGTATAACAAAATTGACAATAATGATAAGTAAGTAAACTTTGATTACTTTTTTCCAATTACCCTCTGTCTGGATACTTTGGGTACTTTGTGAATAGCTGTTTATTCTTTTAATCCATTTATTAGGAAGCTTTTGTTCTAAAAACTCCGAAACAGGTGCAGATAATCTTATCAGATAAGGTGTGGTAAAAGTTGTTATTGCCGAAGCTCCTACAGCCACAGGAAATAAAAAGTCTGATATTACGCCGAGTGAAAGACCAAGAGTTGCAACGATAAAGGCAAACTCTCCAATTTGTGCCATACTCATTCCCACCTGAACTGACTGCCTTAGAGACTGGCCTGATAAAATAGCACCCAATGTTGTGCTGAAAAGTTTTCCAAATAAGGTAAGCAATGTTACACAAACTACCGGCCATCCGTATTCTATTATTGCATTTGGATCAATCAACATCCCTACCGATACAAAAAATACAGCACCAAACATATCTTTTATTGGTTTTATAACATGTTCTACTTTTTCGGCCGATGTTGTTTCTGCTATTATAGATCCCATTATAAATGCCCCCAGTTCGGCTGAAAAACCAACCTGTGTTGCAAGGACAACCATTCCAAGACAAAGTCCTATCGAAAGAATAAGTAATGTTTCTTCATCAAGCAGCGGTTTTGTCTTTTTAAGTAATGTAGGGAGCAGAAAAATTCCGCCAATGAACCATAATGAAAGAAAGAAAATAAGTTTAAGAACCGTTAATAATATTTCGGTCCCTTGAAATTGCATGGTTACTGCTATAGAAGAAAGCAAAACCATAAGTAATATCACCACAATATCTTCAACAATTAAAACCCCAAAAACAACACGTGCATATTGAAATGTTTTAACTCCCAATTCATCAAATGCCCGGATAATAATGGTGGTAGAGGAGCTTGCCAGCATACCTCCCAAAAATAAACTATCCATAAAGGACCATCCCAAAAGTTTTCCTGTGAAATAACCTGCAATCGTAATAAAAACAATTTCAACCAAAGCCGTAATAGAAGCAGAGCCTCCTACACGCATTAACTTTTTAAAACTAAACTCAAGCCCAAGCCCAAACAGAAGAAAAATCACCCCGATTTCAGCAAGTATATCAATGTTTTTTATATCGGTAACAGTTGGTAAAAAATGCATGTGGGGACCAACTAAAAAACCTGCAATGATGTAACCCAATACAAGAGGCTGTTTAATTTTTCTGAATAAGATAGTAGTAATTGCTCCAGTCGTCAATATCAAAGCTAAATCTCTGATCAAATCAGGTAAATGCACCATATTTTAAATATTTTGGTTTTCGCAAATTTACATTTTTGTGTTTAATAAGAATTATAAATCTGAGGTTAATTTCAATATAAAAATCGATTTCAAGAGCAATATCAAATCCTAAATCAAAAAATGATTTATTAAGAATAGAATTATTATATTTGAGAGTAAAGTATATTTTCAAAAAAAACTTTACAAAGAAAAGTACAACTTATAATTTTAATGCCATGAGATTTTTTATAGATACTGCCAATTTGGCTCAGATAAAAGAAGCACTGGACTTGGGGATTTTAGACGGAGTAACAACCAATCCGAGTTTGATGGCAAAAGAAGGAATTGTTGGCAAAAACAATATCTTAAAACATTATGTTGATATATGCAATATAGTAGATGGTGATGTAAGTGCCGAAGTGATTGCCGTAGATTTTGATGGTATGATAAGGGAAGGCGAGGAGTTATCAGAACTTCATGACCAAATTGTTGTAAAACTCCCAATGACCAAAGACGGCATTAAGGCTACCAAATATTTTTCGCAAAGAGGTATTAAAACCAATGTAACCTTAGTCTTTTCCGCAGGTCAGGCATTGCTGGCCGCCAAAGCCGGAGCCACTTATGTTTCTCCTTTCATGGGACGTCTGGACGATATTTCTACTGATGGACTTTCTCTTATTGACGAAATACGCATCATTTATGATAATTATGAATTTGAAACCCAAATTTTAGCCGCTTCTATTCGTCATAGTATGCACATAGTTAATTGTGCCAAAATTGGTGCCGATGTAATAACTGCACCTCTGGATGCTATTTTAGGATTACTTAAACATCCTTTGACTGATATTGGTTTGGCTCAGTTCATTGCCGATTTTGAAAAAGGAAATAAAAAGTAATTTTTACTTTGACCTTAAATTCAAGTATGATTTTTATGATTTCATAGTGAAACAAAGTTATTTACTCACTTTAATAATTTGTTGATCAATAAATTCAAGGTTAATTATTTTCTTTGTATTCTACACTTCATTTCCAGACAGAAATTTTCAAAAAATTAAATAATTTCATTTAATGATATTCATTTTTCAATGTTAATTGGAAATAACTTTTGGAGCCTATTTAAATTAACAGAAAATTATTCTACAACTCTTTCTGCTATTTATGTTTCGATTCTAAGAAAACATATTTTATCTGATATAGTTTACAAAATGATATTAATGGACTATTAAAATTATAAGAAAACTCTTTTTATTAAGACTTTTTTTTCAATAAATAGCCATTTTATATTATGAAGTCTATGTGAGCAATATTCTTTTTTATAATATAAATCATAAATTTATCTTAAAAAAGTAAATATTTATTACATTAATGTTTTTGTAGATAGTTTTCTGATAAAACTGTTTATAAAGCCAATAAAAAAAGTAAATATGATATTTATCATAATAAAGGACTATTATGTCTTTTATATTTACATCATAATTTATTTACTAATCAAATGCACTATTTATGAAAACTATCTTTAAAAACAGTAAGACGTTAAAAATAGCTTTATTCGGTAGTCTGTTAGCATCTGCGGGTTTGATTGCCTTCGGATGTACAGATAAGAGTAAGAATAAAAACGATTCTGTAAAAGGAGAAATGATTGCCGAACTAACGGCACCACCGATGGTACCAAAACCAGTAGGAGACAGAGCTGCCACAAAATTAGTGGTAAACATGGAAATTAAAGAAATGGAAGGCGAAATGGCCGATGGGGTAAAATATACCTATTGGACATTTGGAGGTTCTGTTCCCGGAAGTTTCATCAGAACAAGAGTGGGGGATGAAGTGGAGTTTCACTTAAAAAATCACCCGGACAACAAATTACCACACAATATTGATTTGCATGCTGTGACAGGTCCCGGAGGAGGGGCTACATCATCATTGGTAGCACCTGGTCACGAAAAAATATTCAATTTTAAAGTTTTAAATCCGGGTCTTTACGTTTACCATTGTGCTACTGCTCCTGTAGGAATGCATATTGCCAACGGGATGTATGGTTTAATTTTAGTAGAACCGGAAGGAGGATTACCTAAAGTAGATAGAGAGTACTACGTAATGCAAGGAGATTTCTACACTAAAGGTGCTAATGGAGAACAAGGTTTACAGCCATTTGACATGAATAAAGCCATCAAAGAGCAACCTGATTATGTAGTTTTTAATGGAAAAACAGGAGCATTAACAGGAGAAGGTGCTTTAACTGCAAAGGTAGGTGAAACAGTTCGTCTTTTTGTAGGTAACGGTGGACCAAACTTGGTGTCTTCGTTTCACGTAATTGGTGAAATCTTTGACGATGTTTATATAGAAGGAGGAGATATGGTTAATAAAAACGTACAAACCACATTGATTCCTGCCGGAGGATCAGCAATTGTTGATTTCAAAGTAGATGTGCCGGGTACATTTATTTTGGTTGACCACTCTATTTTTAGAGCTTTCAATAAAGGTGCCTTGGGTATGCTGAAAGTTGAAGGTCCGGAAGACAAAACAATTTATTCAGGAACAATTCAGGAAGGTGTTTATTTACCTGAAGGAGGTGGAATTCAATCTATGCCAAAAGCAAAAGCAACTGAAAAATCGCAAGTAGCCTTAACAGTACCACAACAAATTGCCGCAGGTAAATCTATTTATGGAAAAACTTGTTTTGCTTGCCACCAGTCAGAAGGGCAAGGGGTTCCAACAGTATTCCCTCCATTAGCTAAATCTGATTTCTTGAATGCAGATCCGAATAGAGCTATTAAAGCGGTCTTAAAAGGATTAAGTGGAGAAATTACAGTAAACGGTAAAAAATATAACAATGTAATGACCAGTCAAAATCTGACTGATGACGAAGTTGCAAATGTATTGACTTATGTTTATAATAGTTGGGGCAACAATAAAACAGTTGTAACTCCTGCGATGGTTAAATCAGTAAGAAATAAAACAGAAGGTGAACACTAAATAAAAGTAATTAAATCGCCATGATTCAAGCTGAAGAGTGGCGATTTTATATCAATCAATAAATTTTAAAATTTTACAAAATGAAAAAAACATTTTTAGGATTAGCAGCTTTCATATTTGCTTTTAGCTTAAATGCAACAGCTCAAGACAAAGGGAAAACAGTTTATACACAAACATGTGTAGCTTGTCATCAGGCTAATGGTCAAGGAATTCCAAATGCGTTTCCTCCTTTGGCTAAATCTGATTATTTGAACAAAGATGTTAATCGAGCTATCAAACAAGTTATCAAAGGATCTTCGGGACCAATGGTGGTAAACGGAAAAAAATACAATGGAGCCATGCCTGCTCAAAACTTAACCGATCAGCAAGTGGCAGACGTATTGACGTATGTTTATGCAAACTGGGGTAACAATAAAACAAAAGTTACTGCCGCAATGGTAAAAGCTCAAAGAAAATAATAATTCTAAAAACAAAAAAAGATGTATGCTAAGCTAAAACTGAAAATTTATTTGTCAGTATTTTTAATGCTGATCATAACATCTTTATGGGCACAAGACACCAGGATGGTTTCTATAAAAAGGGGAACTTACATTCCCCTTTATGGAACCACCGACAAAAAGCCGGTAACTGTAAACGATTTTTATTTAGATGTTTATCCGGTGACCAACGCTCAGTATTTGGAATTTTTAAAAAGAAATCCCGAATATACCCAATCAAAAATTAAAGGAATATTTGCAGACAAAAGCTATTTATCTCATTGGGAAAACAATTACAGTTACGGAAAAAAGAATCTCAGCAATGCTCCGGTAACAAATATTTCCTGGTTTGCAGCAAAAAAATACTGCGAATGTCAGGGAAAGCGATTGCCAACCATGGATGAATGGGAATATGCGGCCATGGCCGATGAAAAACGTATTGATGCAAGATCAAAAGAAGAATTCAACAAATACATACTTTCCTGGTATGAAAAATCACAAACCTATGCTAATCCGGTAGGAAAAACATTTAAAAATTATTGGGGAGTTTGGGATATGCACGGACTGGTATGGGAATGGACTTCTGATTTCAACAGTATTTTCCTTTCGGGAGAATCCAGAAAAGATAAAGAGACCGACAAAAATTTATTTTGCGGAAGCGGTTCTGTAAATGCTTCCGATTTAATGAACTATGCTGCTTTCATGCGCTATGGATTCAGAGCCAGTTTAAAGGCAAAATACACAACAATAAACTTAGGATTTCGTTGTGCCAAAGATTCAAAATAGAATTATCCAAATTAAAAAGTAAAGTAATGAAACCCAAAATACATAAATTCCAAAAAATACAATTTCTAAATAGCGGAGGTAGAAAATTAATTTTTGGAATATTGTCAATTCTGTTCTTTTTGCAAAGTTGTGATCCCAAAAAAAACACTCCGGAAGACCCTAAATCCAAAAACATTTCTGATTTATCTATCTACAATCTTCCATCAAAATGGACAAACCAAGACGGAAAAGACATTGAACTGAAAGATATGAAAGGCAAAGTACTTGTCATGGTCATGATTTACACTTCTTGTAAAGCTGCCTGTCCAAGACTGGTTGCCGATATGCGAAATATTGAAAGTCGTTTACCCAAAGAGATTAAGCAAAATGTACAACTCGTTTTAGTAAGTATTGATCCCGAAGTAGATACCCCAAAACGCTTAAAAGCATTTTCAATCGAAAATAAAATGGACGGAGACCAATGGACATTCCTGCGTTCGACCGAAGAAAATACCAGAGAATTTGCAGCAGTCTTGGCTGTAAATTACAAAAAAATATCTCCTATAGATTTCTCCCATTCCAATATCATAAGTGTTTTTAATACTCAGGGAGAACTGGTATATCAACAAGAAGGTATCAATGCTAATGCAGACGAAACCATCAAAAAAATTACAGCAGAAGCTAAATCATTATAATTTATGAAAGCAATAACAAAAATTGGTTTATCATTTTTAGGAATGATAAGCATGGGAACTTATGCCCAGGAATTTGACATAAATCTGCAATTGAGACCGCGTTATGAATACAGAAACGGTTTTGGGTCACCTATAAATGACAAAACAGGAGAAATACCAGGTTCTTTTATATCTCAACGTTCGCGTTTGAACTTCAATTTCAAACAAGATAAATTAAAGACAAAACTTACTCTTCAAAACGTTCGTGTTTGGGGAGATATGATTATAACTCCTTCTGCATATACAAATGGAATAGGTCTTTTTGAAGCTTGGGCACAATATGATTTCAATGCCAATTGGAGTACACGTATCGGACGTCAGGTGATTTCGTATGACAACCAACGTATATTTGGAGAAATTGATTGGGCACAACAAGCACAAAGCCATGATGCCGCCATGATCACTTTCAAAAAACAAAAAAGTCAATTGGATTTCACGGCAGCATTCAATGCACAGGGACAAAACAATTTAACTCCTCAACCAATTTCTTATAATGTGTCTACTTACAGAAACATGCAATTTGCCTGGTATCACAATCAAATGGAGAAATTAGGTGTCAGTTTATTGGCGTTGAATACGGGTTATGATTTTCCAAATGCACCAGTTACACCTCCGGTTGAATCCAAAACTTATTACAAACAAACTTTTGGGACTTATCTTACTTACAAAGCAGGGAAATTAACAGGAGATTTGGGGCTTTATGCTCAAACAGGTAAAAACAACAATAAGGATGTGAGTGCTTTTTATGGAGGATTCAATTTAGGATATGCTGTTTCAGATAAATTTTCTGCAGGTCTTGGATTCGAACACCTTTCGGGGACAGCGCAGGATGACACAAGCGGAAAAAACAAATCTTTCTCCCCACTATTTGGAACCAACCATGCTTTCAACGGACACATGGATTATTTTTATGTAGGGAATTACCAAAATACAGTTGGTTTGAACGATGCTTATCTTAAATTTAATTACACTCATAATAAGTGGAATTTCCTTTTAATGCCACATTATTTTGCTGCCGCTGCAACAGTATTGGATGCCAATGGTGCAAAAATGGATAATTATCTTGGTACTGAGATTGACTTTAATGCGAGTTATGCAGTTCAGAAAGACATTACAGTAAGTGGAGGTTATTCTCAAATGTTTGGAACATCAACAATGGAAAGAGTAAAAGGAGCTAATACAGATATTACAAATAATTGGGCTTGGGTAATGATTTCTTTTAATCCGAGATTATTTTCGATTAAATAATTTATATTAGGTTAATTTTTTTTTAAAGGACTATGTACTCATTCCATAGTCCTTTTTTATTGTTCCAAAATTTCATTTTCTGTGCAGCCTCTGTAAAACATTCTTTAATGCATAAATTTATAACCAGAATTAGAACGAATACTAGAAAGTAATATTAAAAAGAATCCTACTGGTAAACAACAACTTATAAAAAACAAATAGTTGTAATAATTGGGGATTTCTGCTTTTGTAAAATACTGAAACAGCCCTTGTCCAAAAAGCAATAACTCGGTAAGTGTATATCCAATTAAAAACAGAATAATTCCCAAACGAACCAACATAGATTTTTTGTTTAAAAACTGATTTTGAAGAATAAATGCAAACAAAAATCCCGTGATGATTCCAAGCATTGTTAAATGTATAAAACCAATAACCCAATTGCGGATTTGATGGGAAATTTGGGCCAGTTCAGGAACCAATACCGCCAATTGCAGGATTATTTTTAATGTCAAAGAAAACAATGCAAAACCATAAACTATTTTCTCAATATTTTTTAAGGAGTCGAAAAAAGGTCTAAAATGAGGTCTGATCATTTGGATGAAAATCCAAAAAGCAGCGAATTGTAACAGCACTCCAATTCCGTTAATCAGGTTGAAAATCAGATTCGGAATATACCAACTTACAGGAAGTGCCAACATAAGAATTGTTCCGGTAACCAATAATTTATAAAATAGTTGGAACTGTTTTTTATTTAATTTAACTTTAATTTGTTTGAAGAACAAAGCTAAAACGGCAAACAAAAACCAACCATTGAATTGAAAATGCAGAAAAAACTGAATGGCAATTTGATAAAAGTTACTTGCTTTGCCCAACATTCCTACTGCCGGTCCCAGACACCAAACTCCTAATGTTGACAAAAGCATAAAAACCAAAGCGGTTTTCAGCATCTTTTGCTCAGGAAGCGATTCTGACCGTGCATCTTTCCAGACCAATCGACAGAAATAGTAACTGCAAAAAATATGTAAGGTCGAAAAAGCTATTGAAAATAGGGCATATCCTTCAAAAGGAAACCGAAACATCATACCTACGACAGAAAATTGTGTTATCCAAAATAATCGGTTATATACCGGTTTTTGCTGTGCTTCTTTAGGTATAAAAAAATGAATAATAAGTCCGTACAACATCAGATAAACCCAACCCAACATAGCAACATGGGAATGACCGTGAAGTAAAAACTGATAATTTATTCCCAAAACAGGATATATATATATCAATCGAAGCAGCAATCCCATTAGGGAAGCTATAAAAAAATTAATCAGACAACTAACTAACCAACTTCTTCTCATTCTTCTAAATTATTTATTAACCGCAAGAGCTCATCTAGCAGTAAAATTTGGATTAAATTTTATCTCCAGAAAACATCATCATTATTTTCAATAAAAACTTCTCCGGAATGAATTTTATTTATTTTATTCAATTGTTCTGTGGTTGCTTTCTTTTGGATTTCGCCAAACAATATCCGCTCTTCAAAACGAATGTGGGTTTCTAATATTTTTTCTATTTGGCGTAAATTCTCTGTCAAATTAGAAGTTTGTTCGAATAATTTTTCCAAAAGACGATGCTCAATTAAAGCTTGTTTTATGAGTTTGTCCTCATTATTCAGAATGGTAAAAATATATTTTTCTTCTAATTCAAAATGTAGTTTTAAGTGGGTTTCAAAAAACCAATCTGCATATTTTTTGATTCGTTTTGGCTCGATATTCTTTGCTAATCCGGTTCGTATTTTCCAACACAATTGCAATCCGTGATGGTGATCGTGACTCAAAGGTTGCAATTCGGGAACTCTTTTTAAAGGTTTATTCGAATTCATTATTATAAAATTAAAATCCACCAAAGCGGATGAATGAACCGAAAACCAACATCAAAATTCCTATTGTTGTGACAGACAAAATATGAAATGCCATTTCGGGCAATTTGTTAGAATCGTTTCTAAGTTTAGGTATGACACATATTTGAGCACTTAAAGCAAAGATTACCGTCAGAAGCAATAAAAGTAATTTTGCAGAAATAACTTGTTCTATTGGAGTTTTGAACTGAAACCAATACTGAAAATTCACACCATATTTATAAGCCATTAAAACTCCTGAAATCACTAACAAAATCAGAGCAGTCATCCCAATTGGTTCATATTTCTTTTCAAAATTTAAAATAATATTCTGATCTTTTTCTTTCAGCGCTTTTGGTAAATATCCAATCGAAAGCAATAAATGTCCTCCAACCCAAATAGTTGCACTCAAAAGATGAATGACTAACAGCAAATGATGATTCATGTTTTTATAGAATAGGGGGTTTTAGTGAAAACCAGAAAAATATTATCCCCGAAAGTAAACTTTAATTTTTGAAGTATCAAACATCTCGTTTTTTAATCTATTGGTAGAATGCCCTAAATTTCCCAATGTTGAAACTCCGTTCACAAAATGTTGTATGTAATAATTTCCCTGATAATTGTATTTTTCCAGATATTGAATCATTGTTCTTAACTTTTCAGTATTAATCAAATCAGAATGAACAGTTGTTCGTACTTCAAAAGGAATCTGACTTTTTATTAATAAATTCAAAGATTTTTCGAAAGGTTGAAATAAATCAGATTGTGTGATTTTTTCAAAATCAGAAGGCATTGCTTTGAAATCCAAAGCAACATAATCAATCAGATTATCAGCAATCAATTCCTGTAAAACCTCAGGTTTTGAACCATTGGTATCAACTTTAACCAGATACCCCATGTGTTTGACTTCAATAATTAACTGAATTATGTTTTTGTGCAACAAACATTCTCCTCCGCTGAAAACCACTGCATCGAGTAAATTTTTTCTGGATTGTAAAAAATGAAGTGCTTTTTCGAAAGAAATTGTTCCTTTTCCCAATACAATTTCAGGATTATAACAATACAAACACCGCATATTGCAGCCTGCAAACCAAAGAATGCAGGCCGAATGATGCGGATAATCCAATAAAGTAAAAGGAGTTATTCCATAAACAGAATTTCTATAAGTTGTTTTTGGAACTTTAGGTTCGGTTGCATTCATAATGGTTAAGATCAATCAGGTTTAACGCATTTCATTTCCCGGAAATGAGTACGTTGTTTGTGTTCTCCTTTTTTGCCAATATTGAAACTTTCAACCGGACGATGATATCCCATTACCCGGGTATATACCAGACATTTTGTTCTTAAATGGGCATTTTGTTCTAAAATAGGATTAGTTGTTTTCATGTTTTTTAAGTTTTTGTTAGTTGTGGATTATTTTAGGTTCTAAGTTGTAAGTAATCTGTTAAATTGATATTGAAAAAGATTAGATCTTCAAATAGGGTATCAAAACTTACAACGATTCGATTAATGCATCATCACATTTTGGGCAATATTCGTGTTCTCCATTCAAATAACCGTGAACCGGACATACGCTAAATACAGGTGTTACTGTTATGTAAGGTAATTTGAAATTCGATAACACTTTCTTTACAAACTGTTTACAGGCTTCAGGCGAACTTATTCTTTCACTCATATACAAATGCAAAACAGTTCCACCGGTATATTTGCATTGCAATTCATCCTGTAAAATCAAAGCTTCAAATGGATCTTCAGTATGATTTACAGGAATCTGAGAACTGTTGGTATAATAAATATTTTCTTCCTGTCCGGCCTGAAGAATTTCAGGAAAACGTTTCTTATCTTCTTTGGCAAAACGATAAGTAGTTCCTTCGGCAGGAGTAGCTTCCAGATTATATAAATTTCCGGTTTCTTCCTGAAATTCTTTCATGCGGTTTCGGATGTAATCCAAAATTTCTGAAGCAAATTCAATTCCTGAAGATGAAGTAATATCTTCCTGATCTTTTGTAAAATTGATAATCATTTCATTCATCCCATTAACCCCGATGGTAGAAAAATGGTTTCTGAAATGAGGTAAATATCTTTTGGTATAAGGATACAATCCTCTATCGTACATTTCCTGAATAAAAACTCTTTTCTTTTCCAAAGTCGATTTGGAAATCAGCAATAATCGATCTAATTGTCGATATAATTCGGCTTTATTTCCTTTGAATAAATAGCCCAAACGTGCCATATTGATGGTAACCACACCAATGCTTCCGGTCATTTCGGCACTTCCAAAGAGTCCGTTTCCGCGTTTTAATAATTCTCGTAAATCGAGTTGCAAACGGCAACACATAGATCGCACAGCGTTGGGTTTATAAGCATTCGGGTTTTCAACTTTATTACCGTTTTCGTCCAAATTATATTGGCTTCCTACAAAATTCTGAAAATAGGAGGAACCTATTTTGGCCGTATTTTCAAAAAGCAAATCGGTATTTTCTCCATTCCAATCAAATGCTTCGGTAATATTTACCGTAGGAATCGGAAATGTAAAAGGTTGTCCGTTGGCATCGCCTTCGGTCATTATGGTGTAATACGCCTTATTTATCAGATTCATTTCTGTTTGAAAATGTTCATACCTCAAATCGGTAACTTTTTCTACGCCTCGAAGTTTGGCTCTTTGCAGAAGATCGTGTTGGAAATTACTCTCAAAAAGATGCAGGTCATTTTTGGTCGGAATCTGTTCTTTTAAATCATCGGGCACAACCCAATCCAAAGTAATATTGGTAAAAGGCGATTGCCCCCAACGAGCCGGTACATTAAGATTATAAACAAAACTGCGAACGGCTTTCAATACGTCTTCAAAAGACAAATTATCTTTGAAAACATAAGGAGCCAGATAAGTATCAAACGAACTGAATGCCTGAGCACCGGCCCATTCGCTTTGCAAAATTCCGAGAAAATTAGCCATTTGTCCCAAAGCTTCCCTGAAATGGGAGGGAGCTTTGCTTTCGACTCTTCCGCGAACACCGTTGAAACCTTCGTTGAGCAAAACGCGCAAACTCCAACCGGCACAATATCCGGTCAGACAATCCAGATCATGAATATGAATATCACCATTTCGGTGCGCATAACCTTCTTCTTTTGAATAGACTTTGTCCAGCCAGTAATTGGCAATGATTTTTCCGGCAACATTGTTGACCAAACCGGCATTGGAGTAGGAGGTATTGGCATTGGCATTAATGCGCCAATCGGTTTGAGAGATATATTCTTGGATGGTTTGTGTACTGTCCACATAAGTTGTGTCCTCATTCAAACCATTCACATGTTCACGTTGCAGTTTTCGTGTATGACGATATAGCATAAAAGAACGCATCACTTCGAAATATTGTTTTTCAAAGAGATTTTTCTCAATCAAATCCTGTATTTCTTCTACGGACCAGGTTTCTTTTTCCTGTAATTTTTCAATAATATTTTCAAAAACACTCTCATCAAATGCAATGTTTACACTTGTAAAGCTTTTTGCAATAGCATCTTTTATCTTAAAACTTTCAAAGGGCTTGTATTCTCCATTTCTTTTGATTACATATTTTTCCATCGCATCTGATTATTTATGTTTTTAATTACATTTAGTATTCTGATTGAAATTTTGCTTCCATTTTTATGGCTTTAGGAAACAAAATATTGTTTTCTAAGTGGATGTGTTTGTGCAAATCCTGTTCAAAATCATTCAGCATGGCAAAAGTCACTCGATAGGTATTACAGGCATCAGCAGGAGGGGTGTAATCATTTGTTAATAAAGCAATTTTTCTAAAACGTTCTCCTTCGTTTTCATGCTCTTCTTTCATCATATGAATCGGATTTTCAACACTACCAAACGGAGGCATCGTAATGGCTTCTGAAGTCAAAATTGCTTTTGCCATTTTTTTGATAAACGGAAACAAAATCAACTCTTCTTTTTTCATGTGTTGTGTCAATTCACCGGCACAACCTCTGAATAAGTCATTAATTTCAAACAATTCCGGATGTGAAGCCCCATGAACTTTGCATAATTTATCTAAAAACTGCAATAAAACCGGAATTTTTTCTTCCACATATCTATGGTGTGTTTTCTCTATGTAATCGGCCAATAAATCCAAAGGCCAGGATTTAAAATCGATTCCGTTATCATTTTTTAATGACAAAACGGTTCCCAGTTCCTGTTTCAAATCAGTAGTATCAATATCTTTTTTCTCACAAGCTTCCTCAATGGTTCTGTTTCCTTTGCAACAAAAATCTATTCCGTGTTTTGAGAAAACAGCTGCTGTTCTGAAATCTTGTGCCACTAATTCTCCTATTGTCATTCTCTCTAAAGTTTCCATTATGTTTTATTTTTAAATGATTAAATTTTTGAAACAAAACTAATCATTATTTTTAAATAAAAGACAAGTTTATCCGAATTAAATTATTAACCCTAAAGCGTTAATAAAAAAAGGATTAAAATTGTTTTTTACTTTCATTCATTGCTCATTTTATATTTATTAAAGAACTTTAAAAATGATTTTGTGTAAAATGATTTTTATCATGTTTTAAACTTTTTATTGCTTCTAAATTTGTCACAAATAAATAAAAGATGTTTTTGTCTTTTATTTAAAATCACTCAATTATCTAACAATCAAAAACAAACAATTATGCTTTCAAAATCTCAGGCAAGGGCATTTTTTTTGGGCGGAACGCTGGTCACATTTTTAATATTTATAGGACTGACGATTTACTCATTTATGCCTTCAAACGATCAGACCAATTATGGTAAGATTGACAAACAAGTAGTAAGGGGAAAAGAAATTTGGGAATCAAACAACTGCATGGGCTGCCATACCATCATGGGAGAAGGAGGATATTATGCTCCCGAGCTGACTAAAGTAGTTGATCGCCGTGGCGAAGGATACATTAAAGCCGTTTTAATGTCGCCAATTCCTTGGGCTCCAAAGGGACGAAAAATGGTAGTTTACAATATGAACGAAAAAGATGCCGATGCAGTTGTGGCCTACCTTAAATGGATAGGTAAAATCGACTTAAACGGATTTGACCGTGTTGTTTCACCTTTAGCCAAAGATGAATAATTAATCAATGAACTAATTTACCGATGTACCAATTATTACATGGATCAATTGTTACATTTTCACATTAAAAAATTAAAAAAATCATGAAATACAAATCACAAAAAATAGCCTATTGGTTCTTTGGTCTGTGTATGCTTTTGTTTTCACTGCAAATCATTTACGGATTTATCATGGGCTTTGACCGCATCGGAATCCAGGGATTACACGATATAATTCCTTTCAATACAGCAAGAGCAGTACATACTAATTTACTGGTAGTTTGGTTGCTCACCGGTTTTATGGGAGCCGCCTATTACATTATACCCGAAGAAGCACAACGAGAATTAATCAGCGTTAAATGGGCTTATATCCAGTTAATATCATTAGCTGTTGTAGGAGTTATTGCCATAGTTGGCTTTCACTTTAATCATTGGGAAGGACGAAAATTCCTTGAAATTCCCAGAGAATTAGATTTCCTTGTGGTAATTAATGTATTGCTTTTCCTTGGACTAATTTTAGGAACACTCTTTACAGGAAAACGCAAAACCACCACCGCTCTGGTTTTATCAATGGGATTGCTGTTTGCAGCCTTATTGTATTTACCTGGAATGATTTGGTTCGACAGTCAGGTAACAGATTCTTTCTTCCGTTGGTGGGTAGTTCACCTTTGGGTTGAAGGTGTTTGGGAATTAATCATGGGAGGTATTCTTTCATTCTTATTAATTAAATTGACAGGTGTTGACAGAGAGGTTATCGAAAAATGGTTGTATGTAATTATTGGACTTACTTTCCTTTCGGGAGTTTTAGGAACAGGACATCACTATTATTACATTGGAGTAAATAAAATCTGGTTGGTTGTTGGTGGTATTTTCTCAGCATTAGAGCCACTTGCTTTTCTTGCTATGGCATTGTTTGCAGTTAATATGTACAGAAAAGGCGAAAAAAATCATCCAAACAAAACCGCTCTGTTCTGGACTATCGGTTCGGCTATCGTTTCATTCATCGGAGCAGGATTGTTAGGTTTTGCACATACTTTGCCTCAAACCAATCTTTATACTCACGGAACTTTGGTTACTGCTTCGCACGGACATTATGCTTTCTGGGGAGCTTACGCCATGATTGTTTTGGCAATGATTAGTTATTCTTTGCCAAATTTAACCGGGCGTAAACGTTATGAAAGTTCTGTAGGTATGGCTTCATTTTGGTTGTCTAATATTGGAATTTTAGGAATGACGGTTGCCTTTGGTGTTGCCGGTGTTGCTCAGGTGTATTTGGAACGAAAAATGAAAATGGACTTCATGGATGTTCAAAACGAAATCAGCATTCACTTTGTTGTATTGCTCATTTGCGCCACCATGTTTACCGTAGGAATTGCAATGTTTATCTATGATTTCTTCAAACATGGTCAACCTTCAGATGAAGCGTTAATTATAAAATAAATCCAATCTGTTCTTTTTTACCTGAACGCTTTGATAACTGTTTTTTAGAATTGCATTTCCAAAAAACAAAAGTTAAGGCGTTTGGGTTTTATTAAACCTTAGGATTTAACCTCAAGGTTCGCAAGGTTTTTCTTTATGAAAACTGATGCTTTAAGCACGCAAGAATCTTTGCGGTCCTTGCGGTTAAACTTCTAAGCTAAAACTTAAAAAAATGTCACAAAACGCACCATACTACCACGCTGTGGGCAAAGAAAAAGAAGTCTTTGAACACGCACATAAAAACAAATTACCGTTTCTCTTGAAAGGCCCTACCGGAACCGGAAAATCCCGTTTCATTGAACACATGGCGCATAAATTGGATAAAAAAATCATCACAATCAGTTGTCATGAAGAAACTTCTTCTACCGATTTGATTGGCCGGTTTATCATCAAAGGTGCCGAAACCATTTGGCTCGATGGTCCGCTTACCACTGCCGTAAAGGAAGGGGCGATTATTTATCTTGACGAAGTTGCCGAGGCTCGTCCCGATGTTATTGTGGCGATTCACTCGCTCACCGATCACCGCCGCGAACTGTTCATCGATAAATTGGGCGAAAGAGTAAAGGCTCACGATAATTTTATGTTGGTGGCTTCTTTCAATCCTGGTTATCAGCGTGGATTTAAAGAGTTAAAACCCTCGACACGTCAGCGTTTCATTGCGGTTTCTTTCGAATATCCCGAAGCTAAAATCGAAGCCGAAATCCTGATTAATGAAACCAATATTGATTCTGACAATGCCAAAAAACTGGTTGCCATCGGAAATAAAATCAGAAACCTGACCGAATTGGGATTGACAGAAACCGTTTCGACCCGACTTTTGGTTGATGCCGCCCGATTAATTCACAGCGGATTGCCAAAAAGATTATCGGTTCACGTGGCAGTCGTGGAACCACTGACAGATGACTTACAAACATTGGAAGCATTGAAGAATTTGTGTGATTTGATGATATGATAGGTTGTTTGTTGATAGTTTGTGGTTTTAGCGCAAACAACCATCAACCACTAACCACTAACCACAAACAATAAAGAAAATGGGATTCGAAATAGACGAATATTTGGTTGGGAAGTTTTTCAAGCAATTGAAAAAGGCCAAAAAAGTAAGTCCCGAAGTAATAGCCAGAACGGTTACTCTTAGCGAAATAAAACCCAAGCTTACCATTTTGGCCAGAGCCTTAACCGGTGAAGCCATCGAGATTTTCCCGGCCGAGCGAGAAGGCGGTTACAAAAACAATAACTTTTTCCTTCCGGTTTCCTTTGCCGAATTGCCAACGAAAGAGGAGAATCACACTTTTTATCTTTTCAGGATTTTATATTTAAGCGTTCAGCATCGTTTAAACCTGAATTGGACGGCTATGGGAGACGAACCGACTCTGGAACTTTCGCAGCAAAAAGCATTGGAGTCATCCGAAGAAATTCTGACTGTATTGTTTAATGAATTTTCGCTGGATAAAGAATTTCATGACGATGCCAGACTACATTTCATTGTAAAATCAGATGAAAAAAAGGCTCCTGATTTTTCATGGCTTTACGGAAAATGGATGCTGAATGATTTGGAACAAAATTCGGATGGCGTACTTGAGAATTTTTCGGATAAAACCAAGGAAGCCAACGAAAACCAGCCCACAACCACATTAAAATCGAAAGCAGTTGAAGAAGTAAAAACGGTTGAACTAGACAAAAAACAACAGGAAGATTACGTCTTGCTGCACAATTTTGAAAAGGTTGAGACCGCCGACGAATTCAACGGTACCTGGCGTGATTTCGACGGTTCCGATGAACTCGAAGACCATCAGGATGCTCTGGAAGATTTGAATCTGAAGAATACTGTGCGTGTCGATGATACGGCACATTCGGTTTATCAGGCCGATTTTATCGAAAACACCACCATCTCCGAGAGTGCGCAAATTGATTCGAAAGGATTTCACTTAACCTATGACGAATGGGATTTCAGTAAACGTACTTACAAAGAAAATTTCTGTAAAGTATATCCAAAATCACTGCTGAAAACCGATCCTGATTATTATAAAAATACAATTGCCAAAAATGCTTCGACACTTTTGGGTTTGCGCAAGATGCTGACCAATGTTAACAACAAAATGCAGCAGCAAAAACGCATGACCCAAGGCGATGAGTTTGACATAGATGCTATAACCGATTTGTTTGTGGATGTGCATTCCAAACGTACACCCTCGGAAAACCTATACATTTCAAACAGAAAGAAAGAAAAGGATTTGTCGATTCTGATTCTGCTCGACGTCAGTCTTTCCAGCGACGGTTATGCCGCCGGCAACAGGGTTATTGACGTGGAGAAAGAGGTTTCGATTCTTTTCGGGGAAATCCTTAATGAGTTTAACATCGATTTTTCAATTGACAGTTTTTATTCCAAGACCCGCAACTTCTCGACCTATTTAACGATCAAGGATTTTGACGAAAACTGGAATACTGCCAAACATAAAGTGGGTGCGGTCGAGCCAAGCGGCTACACCCGAATTGGCGCGGCATTGCGACACGCCGGTGCGCGACTCGATAAAAGAAACACCAAAAACAAATGGATCATTGTGATTTCTGACGGAAAACCCAATGATTACGACAAGTATGAAGGCAAGTACGGAATCAATGATGTGAAACAGGCACTTCGCGAACTCAACAGCAGAAACATTAATTCCTACGGGCTTGCCATAGAGGCTCAGGCAAAATATTATTTGCCCCAAATGTTCGGACAAAACCACTATGAGATTCTCACAACTCCAGTAGAGTTGTTGAAATCGCTGGTGAAACTATATGAGAAAATTAAATATCAGAAGTAGTTAGTGAAAAGTGGTTAGTGACCAGTAATTAGTGATTAGCTTTTAACAGTTATCATTCTATTACCTTTTGCTAATCACTAGTTACTAATTACCAATCACTAATTAGAAAAAAATGAACGAGATTTTAAATGCAACGACTCTAGCTGAGGGTCATCCGGTACGAATTTATTTTCAGGAAAGAGAATTAATTGAAAAGCTTTTAGTAGAATTATCTGCGACCAATCCGGCCGAAGACATACAGAAATATATCAATGTTTTCAACCAATTGGGGACTATTGAAAAAAGATTTGCCCGAAAAGAGAACCAATTATTTCCATTTCTGGAGAAAAAGGGATGGAATGGACCTTCACAAGGAATGTGGTCGTTTCATGATAACCTGAGAGAGCAAATCAGACTGATTCGCTACTATATTAAAACACAAAATACCGAAAAGATTACCAATAACACAGTTTATCTGGTTGAAGGAATTATCCGGTTGTTGGGTGTTGAGGAAAACGTTTTGTTTCCGAATTCTTTGGACTTATTGGAAGAAAATGATTGGATAGCAATGCGCAAAGGAGAAGAGGAAATCGGCTGGATGCACACAGAAAATCCTGCGGCTTACCCAACGGAGGAATACATTCACCCAAGTCAGGATTTTACCAAAAGAGAATTTACGTTTTCTACCGAAAACACTTCGCACTATGACGAGGGTTATATGACGGTGGAGCAGGTAAATTTGCTTTTTAGAACCATGCCTGTCGATTTGACTTATGTGGATGAAAACGACAAAGTGATTTTTTATAATAGAGGAGAAGATCGCGTGTTCCCGAGAAGTGCGGGTATCATCGGGCGTGAGGTTAAATTCTGTCATCCGCCAAAAAGTGTTGGAACGGTTCTTCAGATTTTGGAAGAATTCAGAAAAGGAACCAAAAACGAAGCTTCTTTCTGGATTAATTACAAGGAACGCCTGATTTATATCCGCTATTTTGCTGTGAGAGATGCTGAGAAAAAGTATAGGGGAGTAATCGAAATGTCGCAGGATATTACTGAGATAAAAACAATTGAAGGCGAAAACCGATTATTGAATTGGAATTAAGCCTAAATATTTTTCACAGAGATTCGCAAAGAATTCGCAGAGTTACACGAAATTTTTAAGGTTTAAATATTCATTTTTTACTTTGAGAATCTCCGTGGATTCTTTGTAAATCTTCGTGGAATAAAAAAATAATAATAAATGCAAACAACACAAATAGATTATAAAAACTTTTATTATCCGCCGGGGGGAATCCTGATGTGGATAATCATATTTCTTGAACTCATCACCTTTGGGATGGCATTGGTCGCATTTGTCTTTTACGGAAAAGAACAGCCTGAATTGTTTCACAATTCCCGACTACAACTCAACACCACAATGGGAGCCATTAATACCGTGTTTCTGCTTACAAGCGGTTACTTTATGGCCAATGCCGTTCATGAATTTAAAGACAATAATCGTAAAAAATCGTCTTTGTATTTCAAGCTGACCATGTTTGGAGGAATTTTGTTTCTGATTGTAAAAAGCTTTGAATATTACCATAAAATTCAGGCGGGGATTTCATTGGAAACCAATATATTTTTCAGTTTCTATTGGATGCTGACAGCTTTTCATCTTATCCACGTTATCATAGGTTTGGTGATTTTAGTCTGGACCAATTACGGAATGATGAAAAACGATTCAGATACCGAAGTAGAAGACATTGAAGCCTGCGCTGCGTTCTGGCACATGTGCGATTTGATCTGGCTGCTTTTGTTTCCTGTATTGTACTTAATCTTTTAAAAAATGAAAAAAACACTCAACCTTAGCTTCGGATTATTGATTTTGCTGACATTTATTACAGCATTGATTTCTAATACTTCAAAATTTACCGAATTTGCAATTGGCTTAATAATGGCAATTTCGGCAATCAAATTCATATTGGTTTCATTTCAGTTTATGGAATTAAAAAAGGCTAATATCTTTTGGAAAATCAGCCTTTTGTTTATTTTGGTTTTAATAACCTTACCTATTATTTTAATTTTCATCTGACTTTTTTTTAAAGTCTAATGTTTTTCTTGTATAAAATATATTTTATCTTAGGTAAAATTGATCCCAAAATGTCGCGGATATGTCAGCGGTAAGCTAGCACATATCCGAATGATCCTTTAGTTATAATATTTGCTCTTTAAGATTCTTCATTTTTTATAACCTTAAAATTCAAATGCTTTTTTTCTGATACTTCTTTTGTACAATATGCTTTTACCAATTCTCGGATCAACGGAATAACAATCAACCATAATCCTACGAAAATCCCTATACCGAAAAATAAAAACGAAATATAATACCAATGAAGTGAGGTTTGCATTTCGGAAAAAGGAATATCTCTGGTAAAATACATCCAGTTGCTTTTTTTAATACCGGCCAATAACAAACTAATCCAAAATCCTAATAATGAAATATTGAAAATGGAATATCCTATTCTCAATCGATTCATTTGAAAATTAAAATTCGGATTCACTTTTGAAACTATAAATAAGACCGATGCCAGTAAAATAGTGGTGTTGATTCCGATGGTAGTTCCCATTGAATGCGCCACGGTAATATGCGTGCCGTGTGTAAAAAAATTAATTGAAGGAATACTGAACAACAAAGCGAGAATCAGATTCAGGAAAACCCAAATATCGGCCGTTACCAGAAACTTGTAAGCAAGGAAATAGTCTTTTTTATTAGATTCGGTCAAAGATTTTCTCCAGGAATAAATCATGTGAAAAAGAATTATCCATTCGGTCATACTGATGCCGTAAGCGACAATTCGTACCCAAGGTTCGGTTGGAATAATATAAACATGGTGTGCCCAACCGAACATCAGATTGGTTAATCCCAAAAAATAGAAAAAGAAAGATTCTCTTTGTCTTCCGATAGAATCGTCTCCTTTTATTTTTGCCATTAAAAAAACAGCAGTTCCATAAACCAGCATATTCCAGGAACCTACAAAAGAACCTCCGGCTTTCCATTGAATGGCTAGTGTTTTAATGAAATTTTCTTTAAAATAGGGCATAAGCCAAAAATAAGCTTCGCTTAAATGATAGGTCATAAAGACAATTCCGGTTCCCCACATCCAATAATATACAGGCCAGTTGACCACTTTGCCAACCATGGTTTTTAAATAATTGATCCCGAAAAGCAACCACCCGATTAAGATTGGAAAAATAAGCATAGGAGGGAATTCCAGATATTCTTTTCCGCCAAAATTTCCGGAGAAATAGGAAATATAAATTCCGATTCCTGTAATCATAAAAATCAAAAAATGCGCTTTGGTTATTTTTTTTGAAAATATGTGCAAGGATTCTGTATTGGAAACATAAAAATAAATACCACCCGTTGCGCACAGAATAATCCAAGAAATTACGGTGGTCACGTGAAGCGGCCTCAAAGCAGAAAAGGGAAGTATTTCTTTGATAAACTCAGGGAGCAAATATTGCATTCCGGACAGAATACCGAAGAAAACCCCCGTTAATAATGCAAAAAGAGCAGTGATAACAAATAATAAAGCCGTTTTATTCTTCATTTTTATACTGTATTTCAACCCAACCATTAGGTTTTATGGTGGCATTGTGATTAGGATAATAACCTGATTGATCTACTTCTTTCAAAAAAATAACCAAAGCTTCTTTCTCTTTTTCCGAAAAATGAAATTCGGGCATTGCTTTAATTCCACTATTTAGGAAAGCCTTGATGTACTCTGGCCCTTTGGTTTTGTCTGAATAAGTATTGGTCAAATCAGGACCAAGGTATATTATTTTAAAGAACACAAATATCTTTTATACAAAATCGATATAGTATGACATTTATCAGTTATAAGAGATTTAGTGATAAATAATAATAATCCGTTGGGTGTAAGTTGCCGAAGATAAATTCTCGTCAGNNTTTCTGAAAATTTACTCGAACTGACGATTCGTATAATTCCCCCAACGGGTTAATAATATTCTTTATTGAGGATTCTTTTTGCGGAAATCAAAACAAATAAAAAAATCGGCTTGAAATTCTGTGTTTTCAAGCCGATTTTTATTTTAATCTTAAATTTTTCTTAGTACCTCAAGAAAGTATCTCCTGATTTTATACCCAGAGCTAATTCTTCGAGATTGGTATTTTCGAGCATATAAGCCAATTCATTTCTGATTGATTTGAATTTTTCGTGCACCGGACAAGGATGTTCTTCAGAACATTGACTAAGTCCCAAACCGCAACCGGTAAAAACAGAATCTCCATCAATAGCAGTTACGATTTCAGCTAATTTAATCTGACTCATTCTCTGTCTAGGAATTTCAAAGCCACCGCCAACTCCCTTAATAGAATCAATAATATTGTTTCTGGACAAAATTTGCAGAATTTTTGCCGTAAAAGCTTCAGGAGAGTCAATTTTTTTGGCAATATCTTTAAGGCCGGTTCTATTATCCTGATAAGATTCCGATGCTATAAAAATAGTTGCCCGGATTGCGTACTCACATGTTTTTGAAAACATAGTTAGAATTTTTCACAAATATAATTAAGATTTTATAAATAAGAGCTTTTAACGGAATGGAGATTCTATAAGTCAATAATTTGCCGAAATAACTAAGAGAAGAGTATAATCCCCGATAATTTTATTCGAACTACAGATTATCATTATAAATTAAACACAAGATTTTCAAAACTTTGCGTTTTTTCTTTATATAAGTCTTTTCAATTTTATAAATCTTATTTAAGTGTATAAAATTCTTCTATTTTTTGTACTTTTGCGCAAAATTTAATAAATCTACATTTCATGTTAACTATCAATAATTTATCGGTTCAGTTTGGCAAACGAATATTGTTTGATGAAGTAAATACAGTATTTACTCATGGTAACGTATATGGCGTAATTGGTGCCAACGGTGCCGGAAAATCAACTTTCCTGAAAATTATTTCCGGAGAAATGGATCCTACTTCCGGTCATGTTCATTTGGAAGCCGGAAAACGTATGTCGGTTTTAAACCAAAACCACAATATGTTTGACGAACATACGGTGCTTGAAACAGTAATGATGGGGAACAAAATCCTGTATGCTGTTAAAAAAGAAATGGACGAATTGTATGCTGATTATAACGATGCAAATGCCGACAGAATAGGGGAGTTGCAGGTACAATTTGAAGAAATGAATGGTTGGAATGCAGATTCTGATGCTGCCTCATTGCTTTCAAGTTTGGGGATTTCAGAAGACAATCATTATACTTTGATGGCCGATTTGGAAGGAAAACTGAAAGTTCGTGTGCTTTTGGCACAAGCGCTTTTTGGAAATCCTGATTTGTTGATTATGGATGAGCCTACCAATGATTTGGATTTTGAAACAATAGGTTGGTTAGAGAATTTCCTTGCAAATTATGAAAATACGGTAATTGTAGTTTCTCACGACCGTCACTTTCTTGATGCGGTTTGTACTCATATTTCTGATATCGATTTCGGAAAAATAAATCATTACTCAGGAAACTATACCTTTTGGTACGAATCTAGTCAGTTAGCAGCTAAACAACGTGCACAACAAAACAAAAAAGCAGAAGAAAAGAAACAGGAATTAGAAGAATTCATCCGTCGTTTCAGTGCCAACGTGGCTAAATCGAAACAGGCTACTTCCCGTAAAAAAATGATCAGCAAATTGAATATTTCTGAGATCAAACCTTCTAGCCGCCGTTATCCGGCAATTATTTTTGATCAGGAGCGTGAAGCAGGTGATCAGATTTTGAATGTTCAGAATTTGAGTGCTTCTGTAGATGGAGAGATTTTATTTAGCGGAGTAGATTTGAATATGGCCAAAGGAGATAAAATTGTTTTATTTTCTAAAGATGCCCGTGCTACAACTGCTTTCTATGATATTTTGAACGGATTACAAAAAGCCGATTCAGGTACTTTTGATTGGGGAATTACCACTAACCAAGCTTATTTGCCGGTAGATAATCATTCTTTTTTTGAAAATGATTTGTCATTGGTTGACTGGTTGCGTCAGTGGACCAAAACCGAAGAAGAGCGTGATGAAGTAAACATCCGTGGTTTCCTTGGAAAAATGATTTTCTCTGGTGAAGAAGCTTTGAAAACGAGCCGTGTACTTTCGGGAGGAGAAAAAGTACGTTGCATGCTGTCTCGTATGATGATGGAGCGTGCTAACGTTTTGATGATTGATGAACCTACCAACCACCTGGATTTGGAATCGATTACGGCTTTCAATAACTCATTGAAAAACTACAAAGGTTCTGTGATTTTCACTACTCATGACCACGAATTTGCTCAAACTGTTGGTACCCGTGTAGTTGAATTGACTCCAAATGGTGCTATTGACCGTTACATGACATTTGACGATTATCTGGATGATGAAAAAGTTCAGGAATTGAGAAATAAGATGTATTCTTAAGAAGATATAAATTATATTTTTGTCAGGCCTATTTGTCTTTTTAGATGGATAGGCCTGATTTTATGAGGCTTATTAAATTATACACAAGTTTGTACAAAAAAGTAAAAAATGAAAAGTTCTGAACTAAAGACAGAAAATAAAAGAGCATTCGCCAACGAAATCGTAAACATTTTTAAGAAAGTTAAAATTTCATTGTTAACTGGTTTAATATGGTTTATTGGATTTTCTGTTTACAATAAATTATTTGAATATTCTTTATTTGATTATAGTTTTGGTTGGGCTGAAGCTGAAGAAATTCTTGGTTATCGACCATCGCAATATAATTTTGTAGTTCTTGGAAACGAAAACCCTAAAATTGATCAAGAGTATATAAGGTTATTAGATGAATGGCACAAAGCTAGAAATACACCTGAAGAATTACAGGCAAATAAACGATTAGAATTATATCTTGCAAGAGAAAATAAAAATACAGAATTTGGAGCGCCAACATATGGAAGTATGGAAATATCCGGTGAAGGACGTTTAGAAGTTAAAAAAGATATTATATCAAAGCTTTTTGAAAACTCAGCAATATTTGCATTGGTTATGAGTGCTATAACTTTCGTAGTATTAATGTTAATTCATTACCTAAACAAAGCTATCAATTGGACTAAAAAATATGCCGATTAATATCAATTTAAAATTATGGGACAAAGTTTTATAAGATGGCAAGGTATATTGATAAGTCAATTAGGATTTGCAAATAACTTAGTAATTGGTCTAAATGTCGGTGTTTTAGGATATTTAATGAATTTTATAAAAAACGCAACTATATTGAATGGTTTTCAAAAAATTTTGTTTTGGACAACTTGTCTTTCAATAGTAGTTTCTTTGTTAACGGGTTTAATATTAGTAATAAATAGAATTGATGATTTTAAAATAACAGCTAAAATAGCGAGAAAAAGAGAAACTAATAATCGTGAAGGTATTGAGCAAGATAGAAATGAGTCAAAAGAAATAGGTAAAAAAACTTGGAATTTATTTGTATGGCAAATATCTACTTTTTTTGTATCTCTAATTTGTGCTTTGGTTCTCATTTTAATTGAGCATGGAGATAAATTAATATAAAAAACTGCTATAACAGCTGTTATGTTTTGGTAATAGGTCTTGTACTTTAATACTGTTTTAAAAAGAAAAATAAGATACCGCCCCGCTAGTGCGAGCGTCTCGCTCGTACCCATGAAGTGCTAATACTTATATAATAAACCCCAGAGGCTGTCCATACTTTTTAGACAGCTTCTTTCGTAAGTATTAATTGCAAGCGAGGCACAAGCGAGACGCTTGCGCCAGCGAAACAAATGATAGTTATAAAAACCAAAAACTCCCGCAATCACAGGAGTTTTTAGTTTATATAGATTCTTCTTCTCACTTCTCACTTTTCACTTCTCACTTTTCACTTCTCACTTCTCACTTTTCACTTTTTAAGTCTCATCCTCAGATTCTGAGTCTTTATTTATTACATGTACTTCATGCTGTTGAAATGGAATCACAATTTTATTTTTTTTTAAAGTTTTGTCAATGGCAATTATAAGTTCGCTTCTTACATCGTGATCCAAATCAAAATGTCTGATCCAATATTTTATAACTATATCAATTGAACTGTCGTTAAATTTGGTAAACCAAATTCCCGGCTGTGGTTTTTTCAATATATCTTTATTTTTATTTATAATTTCAAAAAGTAATTTTTTAGTCAATTCTAAATCAGTTCCATAAGCTACTCCAAATCTGATTTCGGCTCTTCGACTACTGCTTCCTAAAGTCCAGTTGGTTAAATTTTGGTTCAATAATTCTCCATTCGGAATAACTACATCTGCTCCGTCAAAAGTTGTAACCACACTGCTTCTTATTCCGATTGATTTCATCTTGCCTGATTGTCCTCCCACTTCAATAATATCGTCTAAACTCACAGGTTTCTCAAAGGCTATAATTAATCCACTAATTAAATTATTGACTAAATTTTGCATACCAAATCCAATACCAACTCCCAATGCACTAATTATCAATGTTATTTTATCCAACGGAATTCCTGCTGAACCAAAAGCAACCAATATTCCTATAGTTACAATGGCTATTCGGGATAAAAACAACCAGCTTCCAATACTTTTAGTTTTGTCTTTACTACCAATAATTTGACTGTCAGAAGCCAAAAAAGAAACAATTCTCGAAACAAATCCTGATAATAAAATTACAAGAATGAATATTATAATACTTTCGAACGTAAATGTTATATTTCCCAGACTTCGGGATTCAGATATAGAATTTTTTAAAGGTTCAACCAAATTTTGAAAAGTATAAGTGTTTCTCGTCATTAGAAAAAACCAACATGCAAAAATAATCAGGTAAAAACCAATAGTAAATTGATGCGGAATACCACTTATAATATTTTTTGGATCATCTTCATCGGTTTCTTTCAAAAAAGTGGAAATCATATTAATTTCCTTGATTGCAATGAAAGTAGTATAAAGAGAAAAAACCACTATAATGGTATGAACCCCTTTGGTCATTAAAAATTTACCTAAATTATAATGTCCGTTTATTAAAAAATAGAATGATAAAATTTGAAGTACCGTACCTAAAACAATATACCATAAATAAATTTTTCTTTGAATTTTTGACCTGTTATAAAATGCATAAACTCCTATTGCAATACCAAAACAATTTATAGCCAAAATCAAAAAGGATTCTCCTGGAAAGTGAATCAGGATTATAATGTCTAAAAGAGCTATTAAATTCAAAAGAAAAATAGCTGTCCAAATTTTCCAGACAAATATATTTATCGATTTCCACATCATTACTGTCAAGGCAATGGTTGAAATTGTCCAAAGAAGTATAGAAAAAATAAGCGGAGGCATAGGAAGTATGAATTGATATAAATTCAAGACTAATAAAACCGCCGATGCTACAGGACTGTTCAGGATATTAATGCCAATTAACATATCCTTTTTGTAGCCCAGATTCTGGAATTTTCGCTTTTGTAATATTAAATATATTGCTGTTCCTATAATAAGAACCAGCATGGTCAGGATCGAATTTATATTATTTATCAGATAAAAATAAAGTACCAGATTATTTGTTTTTACAGAAAAATCCAAAGTATCTTCTGTCATTATTTTTTTGATGTCAGGACGTTCAAAAACTGTTACTTTTTTAGTAAATAATTGACGTGATTCTAGTTTTCTAAGTTTGTTATTCTCTATTATATCCGATTCAATTTTGTATTTCAGCTGATCTCCTAAAATTTCCAATGTTTGAATACTGTCAATCGCATTTTTTAATCTTTCAGAAACCTGATCAATGTCTGTATTCATCTTCAGGGTTTGCAGACGGTAAATTTCCCGCGAAGCCGAATCGATTGGTACATAATATAGATTTTTTTCGGCAACCAGCGAATCTATTTTTTCCCGTGTTCTGCTAAGATCCTGGTTTTCAATATTAATATTTTTCAAACGATTATTAGAACGTTTCAGTAATTCGTCAAGAAGAATAGAAATAGAGCTAAGATTTCTGTCGGTCATTACTCTGAATTTTTCCCCAACAATTCCTTTAACAGCAAATTCTTCCCATGCTTTCAATTGATGGATTTCTTCAGTAATATCTTTATAATCAAATCTTCTGTTTAAAAGAAACTTAGCATTTTGAACTTCCAGTTTAATTAAACCGAAAATTTTATTTTGCTTTTGAATATTTTGATGATTGATATATTTATCCTGTTTCTCTTTCTTTTCATCTTTTGCTATATTTTCAAGAGAAATCGCAGCAATTTTATTTTTAATTGCTACTTTATCTATTATGGTATCGGCTTTCTTTTTTGTATTTTGAGAAGCAACCGAAAAAAAGGAAATGAGAGCAAAAAAAACAAAAAAAGCTACCTGATTAATACTTTTCTTCTTTTTGACAGGACATATATAGTGAGATATAATTTTTGACATAAACTATGATTATTTATGAGACGATCTAATTTTTAATTTGACATTATTTAAGAACTAAAAAATGAATCTGTTTTTATTTGAAAATTCAGCTTTTATAACTATTTAAATTAAAGCTTAATAGATGATATTATATCAAATTTAACAAAAAAACAATTACCAATAGATAAAACTTGAAATTCAGCCGTAAACACTTTAAATAAGCGTTTTTACAAAGATTATTACTTAATATTTTTACTCATTTGTATATTTTCTCAATAAAGTTTCAGGGGAATTCAAAATAAAAATATTTTAGAATTAATAATACACTATTAAAAAATAAAATTAAATGTGCTATTGTATTTTTTTTATGTCTTTTTTTAATAAAAATAATGTTTTTCACATCAATAAATTCAAAAACAATATTTTAAACAGAAGACTCTTTTTCAGGTAGATTTATTTTAAATAAACTGTAAATTTGCGCCTTTAAAAAATTCGTTGAATGACATCCAAAATGACAAATACAGAAGCCGATGTAGTTTTGATTGGTGCCGGAATCATGAGTGCCACTCTTGGGCTACTTTTGAAAGAATTACAACCTGATATTAAAATCCAGATTTTTGAACGTTTAGATATCGCTGCAGCTGAAAGTTCAGATGCATGGAATAATGCAGGAACAGGACATGCCGCTTTTTGTGAATTGAATTATACACCTGAATTATCAAACGGGACCATCGAAACTCATAAAGCAGAAAAAATCGTTGAAGCTTTTGAAGTATCTCGTCAGTTTTGGGCTTATTTGGTAGAAAAAGGATTGTTAAATAATCCTGAAAATTTTATCAAAAGCATTCCGCATTTAAGTTTTGTTTGGGGCGATAAAAACTCAAAATATCTTAAAAAACGTTACGAAGCGTTACAAAAATTCCATTTATTCAAAGGGATGGAATATACCGAAGATCCGGAAACAATCCGCAAATGGGCTCCACTAATTATGGATGGACGAAAAGATGCTAAAAAAGTTGCCGCTACCAATATGAAAATTGGTACCGATGTTAACTTTGGAGCATTAACACGTAGCATGTTTCATTATTTAGCTTCGCTTGACGGAGTGGAGATCCACTTTAACCACGAAGTTAAAAAATTAAAAAAAGAAGAAGACAATCGTTGGAGAATTAAGGTTAAAGACCTTAACACTAAATCCAAAAGAAATATTAAAACCAAATTTGTTTTTATTGGTGCCGGTGGAGGATCATTACTACTACTTAAAAAAGCTAAAATTCCGGAAGCTGCCGGTTATGGCGGATTTCCGGTGAGTGGTCAGTGGTTAAAATGTATTAATCCTGAAATCATTGAAAAACACCAGGCCAAAGTTTACGGAAAAGCAGCTGTTGGTGCGCCACCTATGTCGGTTCCTCACATTGATACCCGTATGATTGACGGTCAAAAGGCTTTATTATTTGGACCTTATGCCGGATTCAGTACCAAATTCCTTAAAACGGGATCTTATTTAGATTTACCAAAATCTATTAAAATGGGGAATATCAAACCAATGCTTTCAGCCGGTATGAACAATATTCCGTTAACCAAATATCTTATTGAGCAGGTAATTCAGTCGCAGGATGACAGAATGAGAGCTTTAAAGGAATATTTGCCGGATGCAAAAAAAGAAGATTGGGTATTAGAAAATGCCGGTCAGCGTGTGCAGGTTATCAAGAAAAACAAAGCAGGAAAAGGTATTTTAGAATTTGGTACCGAGGTAATTAACTCAGCCGACGGATCTTTGGCAGTATTGCTTGGAGCTTCTCCCGGTGCATCTACCACAGTTTCAATCATGTTGGATTTAATTAACCGTTGTTTCCCTGAACAGGTTCAATCATCAGAATGGCAATCGAAATTTAAAAAAATGATACCTTCTTATGGTCAATCACTTAATGAAAACACTGCCTTAGCTGATGAAATCAGAGCTTATACAGCAAAAGTTTTAAAACTGGATACATTATAATTCCAAAATATATAAAATCAAAAAAACTCCTGCAAATGCAGGAGTTTTTTGTTTAACATTGATTGTTTGTATTGAACATTCATTCTAAAGTTTCGGGATTGAACCCAGAACTTAAAATTCACAACTAAGAACTTCTCACTCATTACTTTTGGCTGGTTACTAATCACGATTTGCTAATCACTCTTTTTCAACTCAACAAAAAACATTACTTTTACGCTCCAAACAATACTTTAACATGAGTCAAAAAGTACTGCTCACTTCAAAAGAAGTCAATATTATACTACACCGTTTGGCTTGCCAGCTGATAGAAAAACATCTTGATTTTTCAGATACGGTTTTAATAGGTATTCAACCCCGAGGGGCTTTCCTTGCCGAAAGAATTAAAGATTTATTAGAAAATGAGTATAAAGTTCCTAATATTTCATTGGGCTATCTTGATATTACGTTCTTTAGAGATGATTTCCGCAGAAAAGAAAAACCTCTTGAAGCCAACAGAACTAAAATAGATTTCTTGGTAGAAAACAAAAAAGTAATTTTCATTGACGATGTATTATATACCGGACGCAGTATTCGTGCGGCTTTGACAGCTATACAATCTTTTGGACGACCTTCGGGAATCGAACTTTTAACTCTGATTGATCGTCGTTTCAGTCGTGATTTGCCTATTCAACCCGATTACAGAGGTCGTCAGGTAGATGCTATCAATAATGAAAGAGTAAAAGTGAGCTGGATGGCACAAGATGGCGAAGACGGCGTTTTTTTAATCAATAATAATCAACAAGAATAGAAATGAGCGAATTAAGTGTAAATCATTTATTAGGCATAAAATATATCAACAAACAGGATATTGACCTTATTTTTGAAACTGCCGATCATTTTAAAGAAGTTATCAACCGTCCGATAAAAAAAGTGCCTTCACTTCGTGACATTACTATTGCCAATATATTTTTTGAAAACAGTACCAGAACCAAGCTTTCATTCGAATTGGCCGAAAAACGTTTGTCGGCCGATGTGATGAGTTTCTCAGCCGCACAATCTTCTGTTAAAAAAGGAGAAACGCTGATTGATACTGTAAACAATATTTTGGCAATGAAAGTAGATATGGTGGTAATGCGTCATTCTAATCCGGGAGCAGCTTATTTCCTTTCTAAAAATGTAAAAGCAAGTATTGTAAATGCTGGTGACGGAGCTCACGAACATCCCACTCAGGCCTTGCTTGATTGTTATTCTATCAGAGAAAAACTGGGTGAAGTAGCCGGAAAAAAAGTAGTGATTGTAGGTGATATTTTACATTCAAGAGTAGCACTTTCTAATATTTATGCTTTGCAAATGTTGGGTGCCGAAGTCAAAGTTTGCGGACCAAAAACTCTTATCCCAAGATATATAGAATCACTTGGAGTAAAGGTTGAATCAAATTTACGTAAAGCTTTAGAATGGTGCGATGTAGCTAATATGCTTCGTGTGCAAAATGAACGTTTGGATGTGAACTATTTTCCTTCAACCAGAGAATACGCACAGCAGTACGGAGTAGATAAGGCTTTGCTTGATTCTTTGAACAAAGAAATAGTAATTATGCACCCGGGACCTATCAATCGAGGAGTAGAAATTACTTCGGATGTGGCCGATTCTCAACAATCGGTAATCTTAGATCAGGTAGAAAACGGAGTGGCAACAAGAATGGCAGTAATTTATCTTTTGGCTTCAAAAATTAAATAAAAAACGAATCACTATTACACTGATTCTTAATTTTATTTTCCAAATGAAATTTGTGAGAATTTGTGTAATTAGTGTTTAAAAATCCTTAATTCAAATGAAAGTAGATACTAAAGGACATACAACAGTTATAAAAGAAACAGAAGGAGATATGATTTCTTTCTTAGAAAAAGTAAGCAGTCAACACGCTACTTTCAAAGACTCTAATCTTATTTTAGACGTTACGCACGACAAAAACGTAGATATAAAAGCGATTAAAACTTTTGCCGATTTATCTAAAAAACACAAAAAGGGAAAAAAATCCTTTGTCATTGTAGCCGAAGACGTAGATTTTAATGCTATTCCTGAATATTTGACTGTGGTTCCTACAGTTTTGGAAGCACATGACATCATTGAAATGGAAGAAATTGAACGCGATTTAGGGTTTTAAAAAAGTGTTTATTTGTTTAACTGTTTAATTGGTTAAACGATTAAACAGTTAAACAAACAAAATGAAATTAACCATTCTTGGCTGTTATGCCGCAACTCCCAGAACTATTACTAATCCTACCTCTCAGGTTTTGGAGATTAAAAACAGGTATTTTCTGATTGATTGCGGAGAAGGAACTCAGGTTCAGTTGCGAAAAAACAAAGTCAAGTTTTCAAAAATCAATCATATTTTTATTTCCCATTTACACGGAGATCATTTCTATGGATTGATTGGTTTAATTTCGACTTTTATGTTGCTTAACCGAACGACTGATTTACATATTTATGGACCAAAAGGAATAGAAGAGATTGTGAAATTACAGCTTCGTCTTTCGAATTCCTGGACCAGCTACGGTTTGTTTTTTCATATTTTGGAATCAAAAGAAAGCGAAGTGGTTTATGAAGATAGCAAAGTAATTGTAAAAACCATTCCGCTAAAGCATCGAATTTATACCAACGGCTATTTATTTCAGGAGAAACCGGCAGAACGAAAACTGAATTTTGATGCCGTTCAAGAATATGAAATAGATAAATGTTATTTTCAAAATATCAAAAACGGAAAAGACATTACACTCGAAGACGGCCGAATCATTGCAAATGAAAAACTCAGTTTTGATCCACCAGCTCCCATGAGTTATGCATTTTGTTCAGATACGGTTTATAACGAAGCTATTATCCCAATCATAAAAGATGTAGATATTTTGTACCACGAATCTACTTTTCTGGAATCAGAAAGTAGTTTGGCCGAAAAAACAATGCATACTACGGCAAAGCAAGCTGCCAAAATTGCATTGAAAGCCAATGTAAAACAACTGGTTTTGGGACATTATTCTACACGATATGATAATATTAAATTATTTAAGTCAGAAGCCGAGACAATTTTTCCGGAAATAATATTAGCTGATGACGGAAAATCATTTGAATTTTAACTTTTAGGATTATTCGATGATTCGAACAATCAAACAATCGAAAACAATGAAAGATTTAAACGATTACAGAAAATCATACGAAAAAGGAGAACTTTGGGAAACCAATATTCCCGAAGATCCAATTAATCTTTTCAATCGTTGGTTTCACGAAGCCGAAGATTTGGGAAGAGAGGAAGAAGTCAATGCCATGACCGTTTCTACTATTGGATTGGATGGTTTTCCCAAAGCCCGCGTGGTATTGATGAAACAATATACTTACGAAGGATTTATATTTTATACCAATTATAATTCTGAAAAAGGAAAAGCAATTGCCAATAATCCGAATCTTTGTCTTTCATTTTTCTGGCATACCATGGAGCGTCAGGTAATTATTAAAGGTGTAGCCGAAAAAACATCCGAGAATATTTCAGACGGTTATTTTGAATCAAGACCAGACGGAAGTAAGCTGGGAGCCATTGTTTCTAATCAAAGTGAGGTAATTCCTTCCAGAAACTTTTTGGAAGACAATTTAAAACAATTGGAAAAAGATTTTGAAGGAAAAGAAATCAAAAGACCTGATTTTTGGGGTGGTTTTCTGGTAAAACCTGTAGAAGTAGAATTCTGGCAAGGAAGACCCAACCGATTGCACGACCGGATCAGATATAAATTACAGGAAGATTATTCATGGAAAATGGATCGATTATCGCCTTAAAACAGTTTAGATTTTTATTTTTGCAAACAACTAACTTTTATTTTTAAAATCCATTGTCGCCACATCGATTCTTTCGACTTTCGACTTTACAACTTTTGACTTAAATATGTACAAACAAATTATTCGTCCTATATTTTTCTCTTTCGATCCCGAAAAAATTCATCATTTTACATTTTCAATGTTAAAAGTTTTGAATAAAATTCCGGGATATTCGGCAATTTCAAATGCTATTCTTGAAGTAAAAGACCCGAGATTGGAAACGGAAGTTTTTGGACTTAAATTCAAAAACCCGGTTGGATTGGCCGCCGGATTCGATAAAGATGCCAAATTGTATAAAGAATTATCCAATTTAGGTTTTGGATTTATCGAAATTGGAACCCTGACTCCAAAAGGACAGGACGGAAATCCTAAAAAACGAATATTCAGGCTTACTTCCGATAGTGCGCTTATCAACCGCATGGGGTTCAATAACGGTGGGGTAGAAGCTGCTGTTGAAAGGTTGAAGAAAAACAAAGACGTTTTAATTGGCGGAAATATTGGAAAAAACAAAGTTACGCCAAACGAAGAAGCAACTCTTGATTACGAAATTTGCTTTGATGCTTTATACAATTATGTTGATTATTTTGTGGTAAATGTAAGTTCTCCAAATACTCCAAATCTTCGTGCTTTGCAGGACAAAGAACCTTTGACACAATTATTGCAGACTTTGCAGAATAAGAATTTGGCCAAACCAAAACAAAAACCAATTCTGCTTAAAATTGCTCCCGATTTGACCGATGACCAATTATTAGATATTATTGATATTGTAAAAGAAACCAAAATTGCCGGAGTTATTGCAACCAATACCACTCTTTCTCGTGAAGGACTTATTTCTGAAAACAAAGAAGAAATGGGAGGAATGTCGGGCAAACCATTAAGAAAACGTTCTACCGAAGTAATTCGTTTTCTTTCGGAAAAAAGCAACAAAGCATTCCCTATTATTGGTGTGGGAGGAATCCACACTGCCGAAGATGCTTTGGAAAAACTGGATGCTGGAGCTAGTTTAATCCAACTTTATACCGGATTTATTTATGAAGGCCCTGCTTTAATTAAGAAAATCAATAAAGCTATTTTAAAAAGTCGTTTAAAAAAGTAGTTAAGTGGTAAAGTTATAAAGTAGTAAAGAGAATATTTTATATATTGGAAGTCTTTTTACAGACTCGTTACTTTTGTTACGACGTTTCGAAGCTGAAACTTTGTTACTTTGCAACTTAGAAAAAATCTATGGAACCAATAAAAATAATAGAATGCCCTCGTGATGCCATGCAAGGCGTAAAGATGTTTATTCCTACCGAAAAAAAAGTAGCTTATATCCAATCTTTATTGCGTGTAGGTTTTGATACTATAGATTTTGGCAGTTTTGTTTCGGCCAAAGCCATTCCTCAAATGCAGGATACAGCCGAAGTTTTGGCACAACTCGATTTAAGCCAAACCAAAAGCAAATTATTGGCAATTATTGCCAACACTCAGGGTGCTCAAATGGCTTCACAACATCAGGCAATTCAATATTTGGGATTTCCTTTTTCTATTTCAGAAAATTTCCAAATGAGGAATACCCATAAAACCATTGCCGAATCATTAATTACTTTACAAGAAATTCTGGAAATTGCCTATAAAAGTAATAAAGAAGTAGTCGCTTATCTTTCTATGGGTTTCGGAAATCCTTATGGAGATCCCTGGAATGTGGAAATAGTAGGGGAGTGGACTGAAAAAATGTCGAATTTGGGCGTAAAAATCCTCTCTCTTTCTGATACCGTGGGAAGTTCTACTCCTGAAGTGATTTCTTATTTATTTTCTAATTTAATTCCAAAATATCCGGCTATAGAATTTGGAGCTCATTTGCATACCACACCCAACAAATGGTTTGAAAAAATTGATGCTGCTTACCAATCGGGTTGTCGTCGTTTTGACGGAGCCATTCAGGGATTTGGAGGTTGCCCAATGGCAACAGATGTTTTAACAGGAAATATGCCTACTGAAAAATTGTTGTCTTACTTTACTGCTAAAAAAGAAAATACCAATACCAGCCCTATGAGTTTTGAAAGCGCTTATAATGAAGCTTCCAAGATTTTTAATTTTTATCATTAATCAATATCAAAAATTCATTTTAAACGCAGATAACTGAAAACCGGGACTGAACACTAAATATATTATCTTCTGAATGCAGGATCAGGATTATTTCTCTTATCCCATTTGATGTCGCTCAAGATTCCTGATTTTACACCAATAAAGAAACTCCAATAAGCATTCGGACCTATAGGTGACCAGTTTAAATCCATACGCCAACTCATCAAATCTCTTTCAAATCGCAATTGAGTATAAGTAACACCTCTTTGAATAAAATCATATCCTGAGGAACCTCCTATTTTCCATTTTGGAGAAATTTGCAGATTACCTGAAAACATCAACGAATTTCCTGTTAATTTATCTTCTTTGCTCATGTTACTGTAAGTAAGTGCATAAGCCAATGTCAAATCCCAAGGTAATTTGTAATTAAAAAATTCAGTTACTTCTTTTTTATCATCAGAAGTGTCTTCATCATCTCCAAACTGACTTTCTCTACGGTCGCTCAAATCGGCATTAACACCAAATAAATCATCTTCACGACCACCATTTTTTGCTCCCTGAGTATTCGTTTTTTTTCCTCCCTGATAATCATTGCTTGTCAATGAATAGTTTACTGTCATATTGGCACTGGTCATTCTGAAAAGACTTCCGCCGTTATCTATATTAAAAGTATTAATTCGTTGATTATTACTGTTAAGAGCATAAGGATCTAAGGTAGTAGCGAAATTGACATTCATTTTATCTTTTAATAATAATGTACCTCCGCTTATTCTCATTGGTGTCCAAGCCAAAGAATCGGCAGCAAAATTATAACTGGTAGCTAAATTCAAATTATTTAACAACATGATTTTTTTAGCTTCCTTTTTCGAAGAATCTTTATTCTTAACTTTGGCTTCAAAAACGTTATTTAATCCAATTCCGACTAAATTCGAATAATTTTTATTTGGTGCTCCGAAAAGTCCTTGTTCAAAACGAGAATAATCGCTTTGCATATTTCCACTGGCATCGGTTGCATAAGTATCATAATATTTCTCATAACTTGGCGTATAATTATGAGTTATAGAAGGACGAACAACGTGACGAATAGTCTGAATTTTCTTGTCTCTTCCAAAATTGAAAGTTCCGTAAATAGTTGTTCCTATACTACTGTTTGAAGTAATAGTTCTGTAAGAATCAAAACCATTTACTTCGGTAGTAGCAACCTGATTGGTTGTAGAATCAAAATCTTTACGAATGGTTTTAAAATACCAAACTTCATTATAATTGGCTCCCGTAGTAACACTAAAATGTTTGAAAACCTTAAAATTGGTACTCAAAGGTATGGTGTGCTGAAATCCGAATTTAGCATCTTCAAACATTCTTGAAGTCATAAAATCAGCATCGGTGGTTTTAAGTCTGTTTTCTCCTCTTACACTATATTGTAAGTTGACATTTTTAATAAGACCTTTCTTTGAACCATCTTTTGGTGCAAAAGGAAAAATACGATCCACACTTGTCTGGAATGTTGGTAAAGTCAGATTAATTTCTTTTGTCTGTGTATTTTGGGAATGCGTTGCCGTGAACGATGTATTAACTAAAGGAACTGATTGAAAAGTTTTGGAATAGGAAACCGAAGAACTCATAGTATTATTCAATTGAGAACCTGCATTGACAATATTTAGGGAATTTTGATAATAATTACTACTTCCTAAATTGACAGAGGCCGAGAAAGTAGAATTAGGACTCGCTTTGGCATCTTGTGAATGATTCCATTGAATATTGTAAATTTTAGTACGGGAATAATCCGGAAATCCTTTTTCACTTATAATTTGATTTTCATAACGGAAATTGGTACTTCCTCTGAATTTATATCGCTGTGCATAAGAAGACTGCATTCTTAAACCATAACTTCCATTGGTGAAATAATCTCCCAAAACAGATAAATCATATTTATCGCTTAGGGCAAAATAATAACCTCCGTTTTGAATAGAATATCCTCTGTTTTGTGTATCCTGAAATGTTGGGATAATAATTCCGGACTGACTTTGCTGCATCATTGGGAAAAAAGCAAACGGCAAGGCTAGTGGAGTAGGCACATTGGCAACATACATATTAGTAAATCCTACAACTACTTTTTTTCCGGGAACAAATTTGGCTTTTCGGGCAAGGAAATAATATTCGGGATCATCAATATCAACAGCAGTAGTGATTTTGGCATTTTTCATAAAATAAACCGAATCATTTTCTTTTTTAGAAATTTCTGCTATAATATTCAACTCCTGTTGTTTGGTTCTTGAATTCCAAACCAACGCTCTTTTTGTGTTGTAATTAAATCGGATAGAATCGGGTTGAACTTCACTTACTCCTTGTTTAAAACGGGGCAATTGAGTATAATTTCCTTTCTCATCTTTAATTCTTCCGGCATAAACTTCGTTCTTTCCGTAATCAAAAACAATAATTCCGGCCTTTAGTTCTATATCTTCATAGTACAATTCGGCATTATTATATAAGGTAATTGTCTTATTTTTTTGATCTATTCTTTCATAATCCTGCGCTTTTCTGCGCACAATTCCGGTTAGTGCCGATTTCTTCTTTTTAATGGTATCTGAGCTTTTTTGACCCGCTTTATCATCTAAATCTGTAGCCTTTACAATCGCTTTAGAATCTTGTTTTTCAGCAGTTTTAACTATACTTTTTTGAGAATAAATTAAATTGGTTCCTGCTGTTAAGAAAGTTGCTAATAAAACGATATGAAATAAGTTTGTGCGCAAAGGTTTAAATACTATTTTTGTAAAATTATGGCTTATTCGTTTGAGAGGCCAAACTTACACATAATTTTTGACCAAAATAAACACTTTTAAAAATTAAAATAACACGCAAAATTTTAGATAAATTTTGAACACTAATATGAATTATAAGCACCCGATTTCTTATTTTATTTCCCTTTTTGTTTTGTGTTTTGTTACACTTAATACATCGGCTCAATCTAATAAATTTAAAGTAGTCTTGGATGCAGGTCATGGAGGAAAAGACTTTGGGGCTGTTCACAACGGACATATTGAAAAGAACATTGCTCTTGCTGTTGTACTTAAGGCCGGAAAAATCCTTGAAAAAAACCCAAATATAGAGGTTGTTTATACCCGAAAATCAGACATTTTTATTGAATTAGACGAAAGAGCCAATATTGCAAACCGTGAAGACGCTTCTATATTTGTATCGGTACACTGTAATGCAAATCAATCTCCTGTAGGAGAAGGATTCGAAACTTATGTTATGGGGGTTGCCCGAAATGCCTCGAATCTTGAAGTTGCCAAAAAAGAGAATGGTGTTATTACTCTTGAAAAAGATTATCAACAGGTATATGAAGGTTATAATCCAAATTCGCCTGAATCGGCCATTGGAATTATGATGCAACAAGAAGAATTTCTTGAATACAGTATTGCACTTGCCAGTAAAATTCAGGACAATTTTGATGCAAATAAAGGCAGAAAAAACAGAGGTGTAAGACAGGCCGGGTTTTTGGTTTTGAGAAAAATTGCCATGCCCAGAATTTTGATTGAATTAGGATTCATTTCAAATCCATCTGAAGGGAAATTTCTTGATTCTGAAGAAGGCCAACAAGACCTTGCCGAAGATATTGCCAATGCTATAGTCAGTTATAAAAAAGAATATTTTGGTGCCGGAGCCAGTGATACTTTTATTGAAAAGAAATCAAAATCGAAAACAATTGAAAAAGTAGCTGATACTCAGGTTACAAAACAAATTGAAAAGGATTCTCAAAAAACAACTGTTTTAAAAGAAATCAAAAAAGACACTACCAAAAAGGAATCAGAAAAAACAATAATCAAAAATAGTTCGGCGATTGCTAAAAATGAAACTCCAAAAGAAGTTATAAAAGAAGAAAAAAAGGAAATAAAAACTGAAAATTCAGATGTTGTATTTAAAGTTCAGATTTCAGCCGGAACTAAAAAATTAGATTTAAGTCCAAAAAACTTCAACGGTTTGAAAAACATTTCTGTTATTAATGAAAATTCCATTAATAAATATATGTATGGAGAAACTTCTGATTATGCTGTTGCCAAAGAAAATTTAAGTGAAGCAAAAGAAAAAGGTTATACATCGGCCTATATAGTAGCTTTCAGAGGCGGTGAAAAAATAAGTGTTCAGGAAGCAATAAAAAAAAATAAGTAATTCATAACTAAGTTAAAAACAATTAAAATTGGAAATTAAAATCAGTAAAGAAATTAAAACGGCAATTCTTGTAATAACATCTATTTGCCTGTTTGTGTGGGGATACAATTTCTTAAAAGGAAAAGACTTATTAAGCAATTATAAAACATTTTATGTTCAATATGACAATGTAGAAGGATTGGCAAAAGCCGCTCCTGTTACTTTGAATGGTCTTGTAATAGGAAAAATTACCGATATAAAACTTGAAAATACCACCGGAAAATCTATAGTTGAAATGCAAATCACTACCGATTTTCCTATTTCAAAATCGAGTTTGGCTAATATTTATGAGCCCGGATTAATAGGAGGTAAACAAATTCAGATTGTTCCAAATATGAATGACAAAAATCTGGCAGAAGACAAAGATCATCTAAATGGAGGAGTAGTTCTTGGAATGGCAAATGCTGTTATAGAAAAACTGACTCCTTTGCAACAAAAAGCAGAAAAAATGTTGGTAAGCACAGATGAATTGGTACGCAATCTTAATTCTATGTTGGATGCTAAAAACAAAGAAAATATTGCTCAAATTTTGGAAAACCTAAAGAAAACTTTGGCCGATTTGAGCAAAGTTTCTCAGGCTACAACAAGTCTTCTTACTGATAATAAAGCAAAAATCAACGGAACTCTCGCCAATATGAATAAAGTTTCGTCTGATTTCAGTAAAATATCCGATTCTTTATCAAAAGTAAATTTGGCTCAAACAGTTAAAAATTTAGAACAATCATTGGCTAGTGTCGATAAAATCATGGCCGATGTACAAAGCGGAAAAGGTTCTATGGGTAAATTAATGAAAGACGAAACTCTTTATAATAATATGGCCAAAACTTCTAAAGAATTAGAATTATTATTAGAAGATGTTCGTTTAAATCCAACCAGATACGTAAATGTTTCAGTTTTTGGAAAGAAAAACAAACCTTATGTGGCTCCTGTAAAAGATACAATTTCAACAAAAGATAAAATCTAAAAATCTATGAGCTATTTAGACAATATATTTTTCGCCCTTATCCTTGGTCTTGGACTTGGATTCTTTGTAAAAAATATCAAGAAAATCATCCGAAACATTAAATTGGGTCAGGATATTAATCGTTCTGACAATTCTTCTGAACGTTGGAAAAACATGGCTATGATTGCCTTAGGACAATCAAAAATGGTAAAACGTCCCGTAGCCGGAATTTTACACATTTTTGTTTATGTAGGATTTGTAATTATCAATATCGAAGTAATTGAAATTATCATTGACGGACTTTTCGGAACTCACCGTGTTTTGTCTTTCATGGGAGGACTTTATGATGTTTTGATTGGATCATTCGAAGTTTTAGCCTTCTTGGTTTTGGTTTCAGTAATCATTTTCCTAATCCGAAGAAATGTTATTAAACTAAAACGTTTCATACATTCTGATTTGAAAGGTTGGCCAAAAAGCGATGCCAATTACATTCTTTATTTCGAAATCACTTTAATGTCATTATTCTTTATTATGAATGCTGCCGATTTGTGGTTGCAACAAATGGGATACACACATTATAATGAAGTAGGATCTTTTCCAATCAGCCAGTATATCAAACCAATTTTTAACGGAATGTCGGCCGGAGCAGTAGCTTTAATCGAAAGAGCCGCCTGGTGGTTACATATTGTTGGGATCTTGGTATTCCTGAACTACCTTTATTTCTCTAAACATTTACATATTTTATTGGCTTTCCCAAATACTTATTTTGCCGATTTAAATGCCAAAGGAAAATTAAACAATTTAGAATCGGTTACTAAAGAAGTAAAATTGATGATGGATCCAAATGCTGATCCATTTGCGGCAGCTCCTGTAGATGAAAATGCGGTTCCTTCAAAATTTGGAGCCAGCGATGTTCAGGATCTGAATTGGGTTCAATTAATGAACGCTTATACTTGTACCGAATGTGGCCGTTGTACTTCTTCTTGTCCGGCAAATATTACAGGAAAAAAATTATCTCCTCGTAAAATTATGATGGACACCAGAGACCGTTTGGAAGAAGTAGGTAAAAATATTGATGCTAACAAAGGGGTTTTTATTCCTGATAACAAATCATTATTAAACGATTATATTACTCCCGAAGAACTTTGGGCTTGTACTTCTTGTAATGCTTGTGTTGAAGAATGTCCGGTAAATATCAGTCCGCTTTCTATTATTGTTGATATGAGAAGATATCTGGTGATGGAACAAAGTGCTGCTCCAATGTCTTTGAACAGTATGATGACCAATATTGAAAACAACGGTGCACCTTGGCAATACAATCAACAAGACCGTTTGAACTGGAAAAACGAAGCTTAAATGGCTTTTTATATTTAAAATGAAAAAGGAAAATTCAGCTAATAAATTAATTTCTGATTCAGAAGAAAGAATTTCAAAAATTCCGGTTCTTCCTGAAGGAATTAAAAATTATCTGATTGACATAGACGGAACCATTTGTGAAGATATTCCAAATGAAGCACCCGAAAGAATGTTGACCGCAAAAGTATTTCCCGATTCTTTGAATATTTTGAATAAGTGGTATGATGAAGGACATATAATTTATTTCTTCACTTCCCGAACCGAAGATCACCGCGAATATACTGAACGCTGGCTGAAAAAAAACGGTTTTAAATACCACGGATTGCTAATGGGAAAACCAAGAGGAGGAAACTACCATTGGATAGACAATCAAAAAGTAAAAGCAACCCGATACAACGGGCAGTTTACAGAATTAGTTGAAAAAAAAGTTACCATTCAGGTTTTTGATGATGGTAAAAACGAATAAAATAGATTTTAATTTTTTTAGATTTTAAAGAAATATACAATGTCAGAAAATATAGTTGTGCCAACAATGGCCGAAATGATGGCTCAAGGAAAACAACCCGAAGTGTTGTTTTGGGTAGGATGTTCAGGAAGTTTCGACGACAGAGCAAAGAGAATTACTAAGGCTTTTGTAAGAATTCTAAATCGTGCCAATGTAAGTTTTGCCGTTTTAGGAACCGAGGAAAGTTGTACCGGAGATCCTGCAAAACGTGCCGGAAACGAATTTTTATTTCAAATGCAGGCCATGATGAATATTGAAGTTTTGAACGCATACGAAGTAAAGAAAATCGTTACTGCCTGTCCGCACTGTTTCAATACTATCAAAAATGAATATCCTGAATTAGGAGGAAAATATGAAGTGGTTCATCATACCGAATTGCTGAAATCATTGCTTGACGAAGGAAAATTGGTCATTGAAGGAGGTCAGTTCAAAGGAAAAAGAATTACTTTCCACGATCCTTGCTATTTAGGTAGAGCCAATAAAGTCTATGAAGCTCCAAGAGATTTAATCGAAAAATTGGATGCCGAATTGGTAGAAATGAAACGTTCCCGTGCAAACGGTTTGTGTTGTGGAGCAGGAGGAGCTCAAATGTTTAAAGATGCCGAACCCGGAAATAAGGAAATCAACGTAGAAAGAACGGAAGATGCAATGGAAACTTCTGCCGAAATTATTGCAACGGGTTGTCCGTTTTGCAATACCATGATGACCGACGGTGTGAAAAATAAGGAAAAAGAAAACGAAGTAAAAGTCCTTGATATTGCCGAATTAATTGCCAATGCTCAGGATCTATAACTAAAAATAAAAATCGGGATAAAGTCGGAAGCCTAAAATATTCATTTTTCAGGTCTTTCGACTTTTGATGTTAAAAAATTTAAACAGAAAATTATGTACGTTCCATTTGAAAATTTACCGGAAGATTCCAGAATTTGGATATATCAGTCAAACAGAAAATTTTCTGAAACAGAAGTTTCCGAAATAGAAACTGCTTTAAAAACATTTGTAGAAGACTGGGCTGCTCACGGCACCGGACTTGATGCTTCTTTCCAGATAAAATACAACCGATTCATTATTCTTGCAGTAAATCAGGAAACACATCCGGTTTCGGGTTGTTCTATAGATGCTTCGGTGCATTTTATTCAAGGGTTAGAGCAAAAATACAATGTTGATTTGCTTGACAAAATGAATGTAACTTACAAACAAGGAGAACATATTGCTCACAAGCCATTGATTGATTTCAAGAAAATGGCAAAAGACAAATCGGTTACAGGAGAAACAATTGTTTTCAACAATTTGGTAAATACCATAGGTGAATTCAATGAGTTTTGGGAAGTGCCTGCAAGAGAAAGCTGGCACAGTCGTTTTTTCTAAAAAAACAGAAGGAACAAAGGTTGTAAGTTGTACAGATTTCGTTAATAACTCACTAATACCTTTTGCCTAATCTCTAACGCCTACAATATTTTAATTAATGAAAACCAATTCAATTCGCTTATTCTTCTTTTTTACAACTGCAACATTTGCTATTGGCTGTTCTGTTTTTAAACCAAAAACCTTTAACGAACCTCCACGCGACTTCAATAAGGAATTTGTAATCGATAAAAAACCGAATCCGTTTTTCAAAGCATCCGATAATCAAAAGAAATGGGTTGACAGCGTTTATAATTCTCTTTCATTAGAAGAAAAAATAGGACAATTGTTTATGGTTGCCGCCTATTCAAACAAGGATAGTGCCCATATCAAATCGATTGACAAATTGATTAAAAACAATAAAATTGGTGGATTGATTTTCATGCAAGGTGGACCAGTTAGGCAAGCCAATCTTACCAATCGTTATCAGGCAAAATCAAAAGTTCCTTTATTTATAGGGATCGATGCTGAATGGGGATTGAATATGCGCTTGGATTCAACCTATAAATTTCCTTGGAATATGACTTTGGGAGCAATTCGCGATCATAAACTGATTGAGAAAATGGGTGCGCAAATGGGACAGGAAAGCAAAAGAATGGGAATTCATTTTAATTTTGCTCCGGTTTTAGACATTAATACCAATCCTAAAAACCCGATTATTGGTTTCCGTTCTTTTGGTGAAGACAAAGTAAATGTAACTGAAAATGCAATTGCTTTGATGAATGGAATTCAGAGTCAGGGAGTTTTTGCAACAGGAAAGCATTTTCCCGGACATGGAGACTCGGCAACCGATTCTCATTTATCGCTTCCTACTATTAATTTTTCGGAAGATCGACTTAATTCGGTTGAATTTTATCCTTACAAAAAAATGTTCAATGCTGGATTGGTTTCGGTAATGGTGGCTCACCTGAATGTGCCAAGTTTAGAACAACGAAACAACAGACCTTCTTCTATTTCGTACAATATTGTAACCAATGTTTTACAAGATCAACTCGGATTTGACGGTTTGATTTTTACAGATGCCTTGAATATGAAAGGTGCAAGTAATTTCAAAAAACCGGGAGATATTGATTTAGAGGCTTTTATCGCCGGAAATGATATTTTACTTTTTTCAGAAAATGTACCTGTAGCAGCCGAAAATATTTGTCTGGCATACGAAAAAGGAATTATTACCCCAGAAAGATTGGCCTATTCTGTAAAAAAGATTTTGAATTATAAATATTTTGCCAATTTAAACAAACTAAAACCTGTTGAAACCAAAAATCTGATTGCAGATTTGAATCCAACTTCAAACGATGCTTTGCAATATGAACTGTATGAAAATGCAATAACCGTATTGAAAAACAAAAACCATATTTTACCAATAAAAAATCTTGAAAATAACAAAATTGCTTATGTAAAATTGGGTGACGATTCTAACACTCTGTTTGTTTCGGCATTGAAAAAATATACCGAAATCACTGAAGTTTCTCATGAAAACATTGATAGTTTAAATGTTCAATTAAAGAAATTCAATACCGTAATTGTTGGTTTCCATAAATCAGACAAGGCATGGAAAAAATATGATTTTACCGAAAAAGAAATTCAATGGTTACAGGAAATTGCCAAAAACAATAATGTCATTTTAGATATAATGACAAAACCGTATGCGCTTTTGCCAATATCTAATTTTGACGATATAGAAGGATTAATCGTTTCATATCAAAACTCACCAATTGCTCAGGAAGTTTCTGCCGAATTGATTTTTGGGGCTATAGATTCAAAAGGAAAATTGCCGGTTTCTGTCAATAAAAATTTCAAGATAAATGACGGTATTTTTACAGAAAAACTAAATCGTCTTGGATTTGCAGCACCTCAAAATGTAGGTATGAATCCTGAAATTTTGTCTAAAATTGATCAGATAGCTCAAAAAGCAATTGATGATAAAATGACTCCCGGAGCACAAATTTTGGTTGCCCGAAAAGGAAAAGTTATTTATCACAAAGCATTTGGATATCAAACGTATTTGAAAGATGTAAAAGTTTTGAATTCTGATATTTACGACATCGCTTCTGTCACAAAAATGGTTGCCACATTGCCAAATGTTATGAAAATGTACGATCAGAAAAAAGTGAATTTGCAAACCACACTGGGCGAAATGCTTCCTATGTTTGCTAGTAGTGACAAACAAAATATTCCTTTCAAAGATTTATTATCGCATTATGCCCGTTTGCAATCTTGGGAACCTTTTTACAAGAGAACCATCGATAACCAAAATATGCCGTTGAGTAAATATTACAGTTATACTCCCAACGAAGAATTTTCAAAAGAGGTTGCCGATAATCTTTACATCCGAAACGATTATCACGATACTATAATGAAATTTATTGCAGATAGTAAATTATTGCCTGCAAAAACGTATAAATACAGCGATTATACTTTCATTATCCTGAAAGAATATTTAGAAAAAACTACCGGAAAAACAATTGATGTTTTGTGTCAGGAAAACTTTTTTGCTCCTTTGGGAATGAATAATACAATGTACAATCCGATGACAAAATTAGATAAATGCACTATTCCTCCTACAGAAGAAGATCATTATTTCAGAAACCAGACTATTCAGGGACACGTTCATGATATGACAGCAGCTATGGAAGGCGGAGTTGCCGGACATGCAGGTGTTTTCTCTAATTCGATGGATTTGGCCAAAATGATGCAAATGTTCCTTCAAAAAGGAAATTACGGAAACCGTCAGTTTTTTTCGGCTAAAACCTTTGATGATTTCAATACTTGTCATTTTTGCAAAGAAGGAAATCGAAGAGGACTTGGTTTTGACAAACCACAATTAGGAAAAGAAGGTCCTACTTGCGGGTGTGTGCCAATGAGTAGTTTTGGTCACACCGGATTTACCGGAACTATTGCCTGGGCCGATCCCGAAAATGAAATTATCTATATTTTTCTTTCTAACAGAACTTATCCCGATGCAACCGAAAATCGATTGTCAAAAGGAAATGTGAGAGAAAATATTCAGAAAGTGATTTACGAAGCTATTCAGAAATAAAAGAAAGAACAATTGAATTTTAAATACTCTAACTCTTTCAGGGTTTAAAATTCTGAAAGGGTTGGGGTTGCTCAAAGATTTTAGACTTTGTGTTTTTCTGTAAAATAAATTCGTCTTTAATTTTTTAAGGTTTAAAATTTATTTTAACTAAATTCGTTAACCTAAAAAATTGAGATGAAAATAGCAATTGTATGTTATCCTACTTTTGGTGGAAGCGGTGTTGTAGCTACCGAATTGGGGCTTGAACTGGCCAAAAGAGGACACGAAATTCATTTTATTACCTATAGACAACCGGTACGTTTAGCTTTGCTGAATGCCAATGTCCACTATCACGAAGTAATTGTTCCCGAATATCCTTTATTTCATTATCAACCTTATGAACTGGCTTTATCCAGTAAACTGGTCGATATGGTAAAACTGCATAAAATTGAACTTCTGCACGTTCACTATGCTATTCCGCATGCTTATGCCGGTTATATGGCAAAACAAATGCTGAAAGAAGAAGGTATAGATTTGCCCATGATTACCACTCTTCACGGAACGGATATTACTTTGGTGGGAAATCATCCTTTTTACAAACCGGCTGTGACTTTTACCATCAATCAATCTGATTTTGTGACTTCGGTTTCTCAAAGCCTGAAAGACGACACTAATAAACTTTTCAATATTACCAGGGAAATAAATGTAATTCCAAACTTCATTGAACTCGATGAAGCGGTGTCTGAAGTTTCATGTAATCGTTCTGTTTTGGCCAAACCTGAAGAAAGAATCATCACACATATCAGTAATTTCAGAAAAGTAAAATGTATTCCTGACATTATAAATATTTTTTATAAAATTCAGAAAGAAATCCCTGCCAAATTAATGATGGTAGGCGATGGTCCTGAAAAAGAACCGGCAGAATTATTATGTGAAGAATTGGGCATTTCCGACAAAGTAATTTTCTTTGGAAACAGTAATGAAATCAATAGTATTCTAAAAAATTCCGATTTGTTTCTCTTACCTTCAGAAACCGAAAGTTTCGGTTTGGCAGCTCTTGAAGCCATGGCTTTTCATGTTCCGGTGATTTCAAGTAATTCTGGAGGTATTCCGGAAGTAAATATTCACGGAATCTCCGGTTATTTGAGCGATGTAGGGAATGTTGATGAAATGGCTCAAAATGCAATTTCAATTTTGAAAGACAATACTACTTTGAACAAATTCAAAGAAAATGCTTTTGAAATAGCTAAGAAATTTGATTTGAAAAAAGTATTGCCATTGTATGAAGATTTATATCACAGAGCAATTAATAAGTAATATACCGAATTAGTGTTTTCTGCTATAACGATTTTTTTGTGTATCGTTTTTTTAGGACTAGACATTCAAAATTCATATCACCTTTCCATTACCAAATAGAGATGAAAAATTTTATTCTTATTATTATCGTTTTATTCTTAAATAATACATCAAAAGCACAAATGATTAAATCGTTTGATTTCAAAAAATTGAAAGAAGATTCTATTTCAACCACATATAGTGCTAAAGTCAAATTTGATTTAATCGGTGATAAAGAAAAACGTTTGGATTTAGTGAAAGCAGAATTAGAGAAAACCTATCAAATAAAACTGATAAAATTATTTCTATTGAATCATTTATAGGTAAAAAGTATTTGACTTATCTATACACAGTTAAAGTTAAAAAGGAATAATCTGAAATTTTCTTAGTGGGATTTGCAGAGCAAAAAAAGGCGAAAAGATAAGTGGCAAAGCCCCCCGCTCGTGCGAGCATCTTGCTCGTGCGGGATAATAGTCAGTATTATAATATGGAGCTAGGACGAACCATGAATTACCAAAACACATACAATGTAAAGTCCTATTACAATCAAAGTCAAACAATTCGTATTCATTTAATTAGAAAGTAAAATGGAGTATATTGAAGGTTTGGGGTGGCAAGAGCAAAATTTTATAGAGATATTCAGAGCATTTAATTTCTTATTTAATGAAGGTTATCAAACGGATAAGTTGTTTTATGCAGGGAGAGGCTATCCGTCTCTATCTTATTATAATTCGGTTAAAAAAATAACAGTGAAAGTACTCGGTACTGAAAACGCATCATGGGTAGTTGTCATTCATAGAAAGAAATTGTTTGCATGTAAAAAGAATGAGGTTGGTTTTGACATCAGTGATTATTATCAGTTTTTCAATTCTGGTATGATTAAAAATGAAAATTATTCTTTAATATCACAGGCAGATTTTATTCAAACATATTTGATGCCTGTTATTCGGGGTGAAAAATGGATTGATAAAATAGTAAAACGATAGATGGAAGTAAATGAATTGAATTATAAGGAACGCGGACTGATAGAAATATTGAGGACATTTAGTTTTTTACATCAAGAAAATTATACTGAGAAAGAGGTGAGTCTTGGAGGGAGGGATAATCCGTCAGTTATTTATCACAACTGGATTAAAGATATAGTCGTAAAAATAATTGGAGATGAAAGTCAATCTTGGACTGTTGTAATTCAAAGAAAGAAACTTTTTGTTTTTGGTAAAGACACTGTAGCCTTTGATATTAGTGATTATTATGAACTTCTTGGTTCAGGAATGGTACAAGGTCGAAATTACACACTGAAATCACAGGCAGATTTTATTCAAACGTATTTGATGCCTGTTATTCGGGGTGAAAAATGGATTGATGAAATAGTATGAACACCCCGCTCTGCGAAGTGTTCCCCCACTAGTGCGAGCACAATGTCATTAAGTTAAGGTTGTTTTATATTGCATCTTTTTGATTTTTAAGAACTAAAGGTTTGGTGCGTGTTCTGTATTCCTGAATCTGGATTACATGTCGGATTTCACAATTTGTGGGCACGGAAATAATTTCCGCGCGATCGGGTTTATCAAATAACATTAGAGGTCGTTAATATTATATTATTGACAGTTAAGTATTTATATATTTAAATCTAATTAAACTATTATGAAAAAAGCCATATTTTATTTAAACGCAATTATTTTATTAATCTCTTGCGATGCTGTTAATACAGATAGCTGCCATAAAATCATTACAGTAATAAACAACACTAATAAATCTATATATGTCGATTATGGAGGGGGATTTCCAGAAACAGATTTTAGAAAACTAATAGGCAATCCCTTAGTTTCGGGTGCTTCAAAAACTGAGGCAAATAAATCTAACAAGTATGGTATTGGAAATAATGGAGAATGTTTTGAATATACATTTCCACGGCTAGAGTCGGGTCTTATGATGGTTTTTGTTTTTGATGGCCCCACATTAGAAGAAAAAGGCTGGGATTATATCAAAGTCAATAATCTGGTTTTAAAACGATATGATTTAACACTCGAAGATTTGAGAAATATGAATTGGACTATAATTTATGATGAAAATTAACTCCAAAACCTTATACTTATTCAGGAACCCTATTTAACTCAATTTCCATTAAGAAAACCCTAAGATTATGAAAAATATCATTGCAGTATTAAGCGTTATGGTGTTGTGTTCCAACTCCTGCGAAAAACCGCCTTTTGTAGAAAAATTTTACGGGGTTATGGTTACGAATAATTCATCTGCTGAAATCCGTGTTTTGCTGGCAGACGAACATGCCGCAAAACAATATCCCGATACTACCCTGCCCGCATCAAAACCGGCTTTACAGAAAGCCCCCGTGGGCAAAAGCTGTTATTTTGATTATAGAACACCTATGGAGGAGAATATAAAAAAGCTGCCCGCAGATACGCTATCGGTATATTTTATAGATAATGCCATTTATGAAAACGAGCCGTGGGACAGTGTACGCATACACTACAAAATATTAAAACGACTTGATTTAAGCATTGAAGATTTGAGAAATATGAATTGGACTATAATTTATGATGAAAATTAACTCCAAAACCTTATACTTATTCAGGAAGCTATCACTCAAGTTATTTGTATTATTAAAATTGATAGTTATGAAAAAAATAATTTTAATTAGAGCAGTTCTCTTTGCGACTTAGCGTCTTTGCGAGAAAAAATGGAGCTTAACTTAATGACATTGCACGAGCGGGGGCCACTTATGACAAGAAAGCTATCAAAATTCCAATTAAATTCTTTTTAATTATGAAGTATCTAATCTTTTTAATGTTTTTTCATTGTAATACAAATATGAAAATGACCGATAATAATACACAGATTGCAAATCCAATCGGGTATAGCTAAGAAATTTGATTTGAAAAAAGTATTGCCATTGTATGAAAATTTTATCACAGAGCAATTAATAAGTAATATACCGAATTAGAAGCATAAAAAAAGGGTTCAACTTTCAAAAGTCGAACCCTTTTTTTAGACAATTTTTAATTATTTGATAACATATCTAAGATTTACCCCAAAACCTCCTCCATTCCAATGAGTATCTTCAATAATCCAAATCGTTGGTCGCCAATCGGCACCAATTACGATAGGAGCTCCTTGAAATTTGTATTCAAGACCAAGCTCTCCACTGGCTCCTAACCAAAAATCATCATCGATATTCACAGAAGGTCCAACACCCGCATACCAGTTAAGTCCGCTACCTCCAAGAGGTTTTACCAAAAAATCAAATAAAACATCGGCTCCCACACCGTGGTTACCAAACGAAACATCGGCGTGAATTCTGTTGAATTTTCCACTGGAAAATACAGCATCAATACCAAAATCATTGAAGGCAACATCGCCCCAACGAACCCCTATTTCCTGTGCTTTTGACGAAAAAGAAAAAGCAACAAGCATCACAGCTGATAAAATAATTTTTTTCATAATTACAAATTTTAGTTAGTTAATAAAGATTCAATTTTTATATTTTTTAAAAATCCTTTTTGGATTCTATTTAAAGAAACAGGAAAGGGCAATTGGATGTTAAATCGAGAAAAATCCTGTTTATTCCTCTTATCGGTTTCTACCTCGTTTAGTCCAAAATTTTCTGCTTTTTCAGAAAAAAATGAATTCGGAATATCCGAATCAGAAGTAATTGATTCATTCTTGTTTTCAAATGAAAACAATCTGAAATCAGAAAATAGAAATATGATATTTTTTTTACACATGAAATTCTAATAAAAACCTCCTACGAATATAGTTTGTTTTTTTCTTAAATTCTAATAAATGTTAATTTAATTATTATTTATTTTAACAAGTATTTATTATAAGTTCTAAAATTAACCATAAAATTTATACTTAAGATTTTTAATTCTATATTTGTTAAAAATCATTACAATGGCAGGGAATACTTACGGAAATATCTTTAAAATAACCACTTTCGGCGAATCTCATGGAGAGGCACTGGGAGGAATTATAGAAGGATGTCCTTCGGGTATTGCTCTCGATTTTGAAGCTATTCAAAAAGAAATGATTCGACGAAAACCCGGACAATCATCCATCGTTACTCAAAGAAAAGAAGATGATACTGTTCAATTTCTATCCGGAATTTTTGAAGGAAAAACAACCGGAACTTCCATAGGTTTTATTATTCCGAATACCAATCAAAAATCAGACGATTATTCTGATATTAAAGATACTTATCGTCCGAGTCATGCCGATTATGTTTATGACAAAAAATATGGTTTTCGCGATTACAGAGGAGGAGGCAGAAGTTCAGCAAGAGAAACCGCAAGCAGAGTAGTGGCAGGTGCTGTTGCTAAACAAATAATTCCTGATATAAAGATCAATGCTTTTGTTTCTTCCGTTGGAGAAATTTTTATAGACAAACCTTATCAGGAACTCGATTTTTCAAAAATTGAATCCAATGTGGTTCGTTGCCCGGATGAAATCGTTGCCCTGAAAATGGAAGAATATATAAAAAAAATCAGAAAGCAAGGCGATACCGTTGGTGGAACTGTTACCTGCGTCATTCAAAATGTACCTATTGGTCTGGGAGAACCTGTTTTTGATAAACTTCATGCCGAATTAGGAAAAGCAATGTTATCAATAAACGCGGTCAAAGGTTTTGAATATGGCAGTGGTTTTTGCGGAGCAAAAATGAAAGGAAGCGAACACAATGATCTCCATAATCCTGACGGAACCACAAAAACCAATCTTTCCGGTGGAATTCAGGGAGGTATTTCAAACGGAATGGATATTTATTTTCGAGTTGCATTTAAGCCTGTGGCAACTTTAATTCAAAAGCAAAATGTACTAAATAACGATGGTGAAATTGTTGAAGTACACGGAAAAGGCCGTCATGATCCTTGTGTAGTTCCTCGTGCCGTTCCAATAGTTGAAGCTATGGCAGCAATCGTTTTGGCTGATTTTTATCTTCTGAATAAAATTTATAAATAATTTCTAACTTTAATAAAATACTTTTTAATACCTATAATTCACAATGTCTGAAACAAAAACTACCAAAAAGTCTATATTAGGAAACCTTACAACTCAAATTTTGCTTGCTATGTTTATTGGTGCCGCATTGGGTATCTATGTTCACACCAATTATTCAATTGAATCTGCAACAGAATTCAGTAATTTAATCAAAATTCTGGCAACTATCTTCATCCGATTGGTGCAAATGATTATCGCTCCGCTTGTATTTACAACACTTGTTGTTGGGATTGCAAAACTTGGAGACATTAAATCTGTAGGAAGAGTAGGCGGGAAAGCCTTAGCCTGGTTTTTTACAGCTTCCTTTGTTTCACTACTTATAGGAATGTTTTTTGTAAATATTCTTGCCCCTGGTGAAGGACTTAATTTATCTAACATCGATATGGCCGCTGCTTCAGAAGTTGCTGCAAAAACAGATTCTTTTTCGGCTCAAAATTTCATAGAACACATTATTCCTAAAAGTCTTTTCGAAGCTTTGGCAACAAATGAAATTCTTCAGATTGTAATTTTCTCCATCTTTTTCGGATTAGCAGGAGCATCTCTTGGAAAAGAAGTAAAACCGGTTATAAATGCTTTGGACAAAACATCGCATATAATCTTAAAAATGGTAAATTATGTGATGAAATTTGCTCCTCTTGGTGTTTTTGGAGCCATTGCAGGAGTATTTGCCGTAAGAGATTTTCAGGAATTGATACTAACTTATTTCAAGTTTTTCGGATCATTTCTTGTTGGAATTTCTTCTTTATGGGTTGTTCTTATTTTTGTAGGATATGTTTTTCTGAAAAGCAGAATGACCAAATTATTAAAAAGAATAGTTACTCCTTTAATTATTGCTTTTGGAACCACCAGTAGTGAAGCTGTTTTTCCAAAATTGACAGAAGAATTAGAACGTTTTGGAGTAAAAGATAAAATTGTATCTTTTATGTTGCCTTTGGGGTATTCTTTCAACCTTGACGGAAGTATGATGTATATGACATTTGCCAGTATTTTTATCGCACAGGCCTACGGAATTCCGCTAGATTTACCAACTCAATTAACAATGCTTTTTGTATTGATGCTTACCAGTAAAGGAATTGCCGGTGTACCAAGGGCGAGTTTGGTAGTAGTTGCAGCAACTTGCGGAATGTTTAAAATTCCGGTTGAAGGAATTGCTTTGATTCTTCCGATAGACCACTTTTGCGATATGTTCAGAAGTGCTACAAATGTTTTAGGAAACGCTTTGGCTACTTCGGTAGTAGGCGATTGGGAAAGTAAAAACGAAAATAATAGCTAATGACTTCAAATCTGTTATCAAAAAACGAATATCCGGATATTTATTCGATTTATATCGATTTAATGCCCAATGCACATTTGATAGAAGAACTGGAAATATCTCTTCATGATTTCATCCGTTTTGTGCAAAATATTCCATTGGATAAATTTGATTTCCGTTATTCTGAAGAGAAATGGACCATCAAAGAAATTATCCAACATTTAATTGATACCGAACGTATTTTGAGTTATCGTACACTTAGAATTGCCCGAAACGACAAAACTGTTTTACACGGTTTCGATCAAAATGAATATGTAAAGAATGCCAATTCTAATACGAGAAGTATTCAGGATCTTTTAACTGAATTATCAGCCGTGAGACATTCAACTCTTTATCTGTTCAAGAGTTTTAAAGAAGAACAACTTTTAAATATTGGAAATGCAGTTGGATATGATTTTTCCGTCAGAGCAATTGGTTTCATTATTATAGGCCACATGAAACATCATCAGAAAATTTTTAAGGAAAGGTATTTATAGAAAATTCCGCGAAGCAATAAACCATTTTTTCAAACACAAATTTCACAAATTTGCACGAATTCAGAAATTAGTGTTAATTAGTAAAATTTGTGGTTAAATACAATTCACGGAAGTTATCTTACTTCTTATTGTCTTTGCGTTTTTTATCTCTTGTTTTCAACATATTTCTGTTGACAGAACCATGAGTTTTCTTCTTGGTTTTTGAAGGACCTCCAAGATTGACTTTTTTATTCTTTTTAGATTTTTCGTGAAAAGCACCATCACCATCCAATTTTACCTTTTTAAGCAGGAATTTTACCGGTTGCTTGTCTTTTTCAGGCTCAATTAACTTTGTAGAAATTTCAACAGTTTCAGGAAAATCTTCCACATTCAATTCCATTTCCATCAACAATTCGGCTTCAATCATAAACTCTTCTTCACGAGGAGTTACAAAACTAATAGCCGTTCCGGTAGCATCGGCACGACCGGTACGCCCTATACGGTGCATATAAAGTTCAGGATATTCAGGGATTTCAAAGTTGATTACATGAGTAATATCCGAAATATCCAAACCTCTGGCCATAATATCGGTAGTGATAATTCCTCTCAGATTTCCTTCTTGAAAAGAAGCCATGGTACTCAAACGATAATTTTGTGATTTATTAGAGTGAATAACCCCAAATTGTCCTTCAAAAAGTTCTTCCATGCGAGTATGAAGCATGTCAGATATCTTTTTATTATTGACAAAAACCAAAACGCGACTCATAGTCTCATCGTTTTCTAAAAGGTGTTTTAGAAGATTTATTTTGGTATTGAAATTTGGAACCTTGTATATTGATTGTTGAATATTTTCAAGCGGTGTACCTGAAGCTGCCAAAGTCACTTCTTCCGGAAAATCGAAATAATCATTTAGGACGTCATCTACTTCATCGGTCATAGTAGCAGAGAAAAGAATATTCTGACGCTTTTTGCGCATCATTGCCAATATGGAAGTTAGCTGAGCACGGAATCCTAAATTAAGCATTTCATCAAACTCATCAATAACCAATTTTTGAGTCTCATCAAAGCGAATTACACTGTCTAAAGCCAAATCCATAACTCTTCCGGGAGTTCCTACTAAAATATCGACTCCCTCATAAACGGATTTCTTTTGAGTATTAATATTTACTCCTCCAAAAATACCCAAAGTTTTAACCGACATATATTTTGTCAGTTTTTCTACTTCTTCAACAACCTGAACTACCAATTCACGAGTAGGAACCAGAATCACTATTTTAGGAGTATTGGTAAGAGTAAATTTATATTGTTTTAGCAGAGGCAATAGATAAGCAAAAGTCTTTCCGGTACCGGTTTGTGCAATTCCCATCATATCACGTCCTGACATTATTACGGAAAAAGATTTTTCCTGAATAGGAGTAGGGGTAGTAAAACCTAAATCGTCAATAGCTTTTTGAAGAGATTTAGGAAGATTGAATTGCTCAAAATTTGTCATTTGTATATATTTTGTGGGGTAAAGGTACGTTTTTTGAAACTAATGTAAAATTAAAGGGGCTTAATTATTTAAACCTTAAATCCCAGGAAAGCGCTAAGAAATAAACCCAATAGTATTCTCCAGGACTGAATATTTTTTCTTGATGGGTAACACCTAATTGCGAACCATAAGCATGGCGCTTGTTTGGAGAGGTAAAATAATAACCAAAATTTGCTTTTTGAGATTTCAAACCAAATTTAACTTGCTCTGCAGAGCTATAATTGAATTGATTTACCTCCGGAGAATAACCCATACCTGCGGAAACACTGAAATAATTATCGGCATCAGATCGGTATTTTCTGTATGTTACAGCTCCGGAAACACTGGCTCCTACATCCCCCGGAGTTACATAAGAGCGAAACATCCAATAACTGTTGCCAGTATACCAACCTGCCGATCCAGTATAAATCATGGTCGTTGTACTGTAATTCAAAGCTCTGAATCCCAATGAAGCTTCAAAGCCTTTGGGTAATGATTTAAACAATTCAGCTCCATATTTTGTTTTAGGAAAAAGATTGGAATTTGAATAGCCGGCATTTATATAACCATAAAGTCCTTTTACAATTTTAGGATACATATCTATTTCAAACTGTTCTCCGTTTGTATTAAATTTTCTGTTGAAATTCAATTTGGCAGAAAAAGATCCGTATCTAGTTTGGCGTGAATATTTCAGACTGTAATATTGCATCGGATCGAAAACATCAGAATAGAAATCGGCAGAAGCCAAAACCCCAATGGTATTTAAACTTAAAGCCCTCTTTAATGTATTTTTAAATTCCTTCGCTTTTTGATTTTCGGGATTTTCATCTAATATAGATTTAACAGTTGTTAAAGCGTCTAAAGGATCGTTGGTATTTTCCTGAGCCTTGGCTTTAAGAAGCAGTATATCCTGATCTTTTGGCAACAGCTTCAAAGCCTGTTCAGACTTTTCCAAAGCAATGAAAGGAGTGCCTGCCCACAATTCATTTTGGATTGTTCCCGCCCAAGCCTCTTTATTCTTTGAGTCTTTTTCTAATGTAATCTCAAATTCTTTTTTGGCTTTTTTATAATCACCGTCCCAAGAATAGGTCGTTGCCAGAAAATTGCGCACGTCGTGATAGTCGGGATATTTGGTTAAGATCATAACCAAAGTATCCTGTGCCTGCTTGCGCTGTTGGTTGAAGGCTAAGTTTCTCGCAGACGCGAAAGATGCATCCGGATCTCCGTTGTATGCCTTTTCCTGCCCAAAGGCCTGAGTGACTAAAAATGAAAAAATAAGGATGAGTTTAATTGCTGATTTTGGAATCATTACTTCAACGATTTTTTAAACGACACATAGTCCTGATTGCTCGGATAAACTTTCAGAAGACTGTCAATTAATTTTCTGGATTGCGTTTTGTTATTTGCTCTTTTATAAGCCTGAGCGAGTTTGAAACCAATTTCTTGGTTGTCAATTTTATTGGCTAATGCTTTCTTACCGATTTTAATGACTTTAGGATTTTGGTCAGACCAAAAATACAAGTCCATAATGGCCGAGTAACTGTCACTGTAGAATGGCGTTCTGTCTATAACATCCAATAATTCCTTTTCGGATACTTTATAATTTCCATCCCAAGCAAGGGTTCTTCCTTTGAGGGTTCGAACGTCGCCGTAATTAGGTTTGTCATTCAGAATATAATCACAGAGTAATCGGGCTTTTTCACGTTCTTTTTTGAAAGCCAATTCTCTGGCAAGGAAGAAAATGTGATCGGAATCCAGTCCTTTGGTTGATTTTTTTATGTATGCAACTTCTTCTGGCGTAAACTTGAATTCGACCTCGGTTTTCCCACCACTGATCGTTGTTTTGGTAATCTTATTTTTCCCCGTGAGGTAAACGTTCAGTTTTTTGAAATCATTAAAGGAACCAATCACTGTTTCGATTTGATCATCACTGGTTTCGCTTAAATTGAAGTCTTCATCGATTTTAGATAAGCTACCGTCAGAGTAGAAATAATCGTTATAGATGTAATCGTTGATGCTCCCTTTATATCGCATCAGTGGGATTTGCTGCGTGCCTCTAAATTGTCTCACGGTATCCAGTCCTTGACCTAACCAATTCGTTTTTTCCAGTTTATTCAATTTATAGTTCTTCATTAAAAACGAAACCAAACTTGGAGTTACATCACGATGGGAAGAAATAGATTTGAATTTTGCGGTTTTCTTCAGCATTGGGCTATAGATGTACAAAGGCACGTGAAAGCGGGACAAATTGTCTTTTTGAGGAACCGGGATAAGCCTGTGATCTCCCGTGATTATGAAAATCGTATTGTTATAATCGGGTCTTTTAGCGTAATCTTCCATGAACTTTTGCAAAGAATTATCCGTGTACAGCAGAGCTGCAAAGATGTCCTTGTATTCACTCATCTTACTTCTATCCAAATACGATTTTGTGTTTAAAATGTCCTCCACTTTTTTCAGGTAGACATTTTTAGAAGGGAAGTCGAATGGCTCGTGATTAGTCAGCGTCATTATGATATCCAGTCGGGGCTGTTTCTTATCTTTTAATTCAGATAATGTTTTACGATATATTTCGGCATCAGGGTAACCCCATGAAAAACCTCCCGAATTTGCCTTTGTCATAGTATATCCGGGACCAAAACTATTGATGTCAATAATCTTATTTATACCGTCGTATTCAAGAAAATTACTTTTTTTATCAAAACTAGCATCATCGCCGCAATAGTAAGTCGTGGTGTAGTCGTTAGATTTTAAAATACTGATAAGCGAATTGTGTTTGGGCAAAGGATTTATTTCCATAAATCCGTTTTCTCCAAAGGGCAACGAACCCATTATGGAAGGAAGCGCGCCAAAAGTTCTTCCGGCGTTACTTACGAAGTTTTCCCAATAAAGAGATTTTGATTTCAAAGCATCCAGATAGGGCGTAAAGCCTTCGTATTCCCCGCCATCAGTAAAATCACTGCCGAGTCCTTCTATAATAATAAACACCACATTTGGTTTCTCCTGCCCAATATTAAAAAAAGGAGCAAGTACGTCTTTCGTGCTTTCAGCGGGTTTTTCTAATGGGAATTCTTTTTTGAAGGTAATGTTTCCATCTTTTGCCAAGGCTTTATCATTTTTAGCCTTTATGATGTCTGTCAGCAGGAAGTTCAATTTGTTTTTAGTCGCAGGTTTATTTTCTGCAATCAGAAAACTTAATCCTCCTAAAACGAATACCGCGATAAGTAAAACTTTGGTGTTGATTTTCTCTCCGAAAGAATCAAACATTCTAATCAAACCCAAATAAATAAATGGAAGTACGATAAACGGTAAAAATGTCATAAATGATATTTCCAACGATGCCGTAACAGTAGTGTACATATCGCTCATGGAATATCCTAAAATATCCGCACCAAGGTTAATGTGAGTTGTAAGACTGTATCCTATCAAACCAAGCTGAATGATTGCAATGATAGTGAACAAGAACTTGATTGTTTTTATCCCCAATGATTTATTGTAATATTTCAGTAATAAATACAAGGGAAGAAACAATAATCCGATGAGTAATCCGGTCGAAAAATCGTTTGCCAGTTTATAGGTAAATAATTGGATATCGAAATTTTTGAATACTTCTACTAAACTTGATAAACAAAAAATAATAATCAAAGAAATTATAGAATATAAATATTCTGAAGCATTATTATAAGAGAATTTCGTGTTCATTAGTTTTAATTATATAATATGATTTTTTTATATTAATTCCCCATTCCTTTTCGGGTCATTTGACCCCATTTTTTCTTTTTGTTGAAATAGTAATCCCAATTACCTTTTATAGAAGCATATAGAATAACAGGATGGTAAACAAAAGACTCAAAAAGAACTACCCAGATAAGTTTATAACCCTCACCCTTCTTTGTATATTGATTGTAAGTAATCTCTTCTGTTATCAATGCCATTACAGAAAATAGCACCGAAAATAAATAAGCCATAAATATAAATGACACCCCATATTCCCAATTCAAACGGCCAAACATTGCTAAAGTAAAGAAATAGAAAAGCCCTATAACTTCAACTACAGGAGAAAGTCGTTCAAAAAACAAATGATAAGGATAACTAACCATTCCCAAAGAGCGATATTTAGGATTAAAAATCAAATTTCGATGCATTTTAATTGTTTCAATGGTACCTCTTGCCCATCTGTTTCTTTGGGAAATAAATGTCTTGTAATTATCGGGAGCTTCAGTCCAACATAACGGATCTGGGATAAAAGCCACTTTGTATTTGATTTTTTTAGATTCCATATATCTTCTCATTCTTACAATGAGTTCCATATCTTCGCCAACTGTTTTGGTATTGTAGCCACCTACTTCTATTACTGTTTTTTTATCAAACATTCCGAAAGCTCCTGAAATAATCAAAATATCGTTCAAACGGCTCCAGGCCATTCTTCCTAAAAGAAAAGCTCTCAGGTATTCCAGCACCTGGGCTTTTTCGAGAAATGTTTTTGGTAAATGTATTTCCAATAATTTTCCGTTTTTGATAACACACGAATTGGCAATTCTTACCACACCACCGGAGGCAATAACTTTTACATCAGTCAATTCAAGAAAGGGTTTTATCATCTTTTGAAGAGAGTCTTCAAGCAATAAACAATCTACATCAATACAGGCAACATATTTGTTTTTACTAATATTTAAACCCAGATTCAAAGCATCTGCTTTTCCTCCGTTTTCTTTGTCAACAACGGTTATTTTTTCAAATGCAGGATTGGTCGATTTGAAAATTCCGGATCGCAGAGGTTTTGTTTTTAATTGTTCATTAATTATGCAGTCTTCAACTTTAATAAGGTCATAAACTTCAATTAACTTTTCTAATGTATCATCACTACTGCCATCATTAACAATAATAACATCATAATTTACATAGTGATTTGAAATAAGCGAACGAACATTTTCAACTATATTAAGACTTTCGTTATAAGCAGGAGCAATAATTGAAATAGAAGGAGAAACATCGGAAGCTAATATTTCCTTGTAATTAACAAATTTATTCTTATTGAGATATGAATTGTTCTCAATTAATGAAATAATAGCCAAAAACAGATAAGACGCAATTGCGATAATTGAATAAACATAAAACAAGACATTAAAAATAGTCAGTATTGTTTCACTCATACACTACAACTTACCTGATGGTTAACCAATTTAATATATTTTGGTTTAGGGAATTGATATTTATTTACGTTAATATCTTTTATTATTTGTCTTGAAAGCACTCTAATATCAAAAACCGGATGATTTAATTGCTCTTTGAAAAAATCTTCGTCACTGCTATCGTATAAATCTTCTAAAATATTAAAAACAGCTAATTGCTCTTCTAAACTTCGCTGGCTGAAATCTGCTATTATAATGTCCTTGATTTCGGATATATTCAAAAAACCTAAAACATTTATAGCTTCAATCCGTATAGCTTCTGAAGCATGATAAATGAGTTTTAACAATTCATCTTTGGTTTCAATAAGATTATATATTTTAACCAGACTCAAAGCAAATATAACTACAGAATCGTTTTCAGATCTTAACCAGGGAGTAACGTCAGATGGTTCGTGATTTTCTTTGTTTTTTAAAATTTCCAGAATTTGAATTTGCTCCCAACGTGACATTTGGGTTTTCATATTATTCAAAAACCGAAGTCCTTTGAAATTAAAAAGATTCACCATATAAAGCTCCATTTCTATGCGGATTTCCTTTCTTGGATAATTATAATTTGCAATAAGAATATTACGAACTTTTGTTACTTTAAAATGATTGAATTCTCTTATAGAATTAGCAATTTTATACCATTTATTGCTTCTCAAATTCGTCAAAGCAGTTTTGATAAGTTCACTTTTTATATAAAGATCATCAATAGCAACGGCCATTTCACCCGAAATTTCTCCTTTTAATTTTAAAAAAACTCCAATTAAAATCCTTCTTCTAAAAGAACTTTTATTTACCTTTTTGAACTTTTCTATTGTCTCAATCAATAATTCCTTACTGTCTTCATCTCCCAAAGAAAATAAGTAATTGACCAAATCTTGTTCATATTGTCTCTTGTATTTATTTTCAACACTGCTTATTATTCTCAAACGGCTTCTTAATATTTTCAAAAAAACAATTGAAAACAAGGTGAGAATAAAAAAAACAAGAGACAATCCAAAAGAAATTTGAATAATTTGGGGTAAATGATTAAAATAATCTGTCAAAAATTGAAGAATTGGCATAGATTGTTCTTGTAAATAGTATGATTTTATCGCAACAATCTTTTAATCCTGATAATTAATTCATTAGGACTAAACGGTTTACTCATAAAATCAGAAGCTCCCATATCAAATGCTTTTAGAACCATTTCCTCTTGACCGGCCGATGAAAACACTATAATGGGCATTTTTGATTGCAAATTATTTCTTACATGACTTACCAATTCAAGACCGCTTACATAAGGCATCATAATATCGGTTAAAACTAAATCAGGAGACTGGGTATCTATCAATTCCATTGCTTTTTTACCATCTTCAGCATCGAGAATCTGGTAACCCTCTTTCTCTAATTTGAATTTAAGCAACAGTGCAAGTACTGAATTATCTTCTGCCAGAACAATTTTTTTAACATCACTCATTATCTAAAATCAGATTTAGGTAGATTTACAATTTGACATTTCAGAGAATTATTTATTCTAATTTTTAAAGAAAATGAAACATTTCATAAGAATAAGAACTTCTTAAAATTCAACGTGCAAATCTAGTAATTTTATATTTATTTACTTATTCTTTATCGTAATATTAACTATTTTCTTTTATTTTGCTCGATAAAAATTTAAAAAATCATTTTCCTCCTTTTGCGAAAAATTTATTTTTGACTAAAATACATTTTTTATCCAAACTGTTAAAAAAATACAAACAAAAACAGATAAATGAATATTAACAAATCCGAATTAAAAGACTTTTTAGACTCAAAAGTAATAAAATACAATACTGTAGATTTTATCGAACCAGACCCTATAAGTGTGCCACACCGCTATTCATTGAAAGAAGATATTGAAATCTCCGGATTTTTAGCATCGAGTATTGCTTGGGGAAACCGTAAAATGATTACCAAAAATGCTCATAAAATGATGGATTTACTGGGAAATTCTCCTTATGATTTTGTGATGAGCCATGAAGAATATCAACTGGAACGACTCGAAGGATTTGTTCACAGAACTTTTAATTCAGAAGATTTTAAATATTTCATAAAAGCACTTCAACATATTTATACAAACAGGGGAGGGCTTGAAACTATTTTTATAGAAAATCAATCCGAAGCTTCTCTGCAACAAGCTATTTATTCATTACACTCTGCTTTCTTTGAAATTACTCATCCTGAAAGAACCAAAAAACACGTGGCAAATCCACAAAAAGGTTCTGTTGCAAAAAGGATTAATATGTACCTAAGATGGATGATCCGAAAAGATACTGCTGGTGTAGATTTAGGAATTTGGGATATTTCTCCTTCAAAACTAAGTTGTCCGCTCGATGTTCATTCCGGAAATATAGCCCGGAAATTAGGACTTATTACTCGTTCTCAAAACGATATAAAAGCACTCGCAGAATTAGATACTCAACTTCGTTTATTAGACCCTAATGATCCTGTAAAATATGATTTTGCCCTGTTTGGTTTGGGAATTTTTGAGAAGTTTTAAATATTAACTTATTAACCTCAGTTCGATTATTTAGATAATTGATTTACAAAGTGGTTTGGATTCCTGCAAGGTTTAAAAAACCTTGTAGGTATTGTTCATTGTGTATTTAAATACCTACAAGGTCAAAAAAAGACCTTGCAGGAAAATCTTAAAATTATAAAACTACTATTAAATAGATTAAATAACGACTAATAATCGAACTCAGCTTATTAAACCGTCAATCATGACTAATTTTCTGTCGGCCATATTGGCTAATTCTTCATTATGAGTGACGATAACAAAAGTTTGCCCAAATTCATCACGTAATTTAAAAAACAATTGATGCAAATTCTCAGCCGAATGAGTGTCCAGATTTCCTGAAGGTTCATCTGCAAAAATGATTGCCGGTTTATTTATCAAAGCTCTGGCAACAGCAACCCGCTGTTGTTCTCCGCCCGAAAGCTCATTTGGTTTATGATTAATTCTGTGCGAAAGACCTAAATATTCCAATAATTTTTTAGCTTCGATTTCAGTTTCATTTTTAGATTTATTGGCAATAAATGCCGGAATACAAACATTTTCCAAAGCCGTAAATTCAGGCAATAACTGATGAAACTGAAAAATAAATCCCAAATTAAGATTTCTGAATTTAGAAAGACTTTTATCTTTCATTTTTAAAATATCCTGACCATTGATAATTAATTCAGTTCCGTTTTCAACCGAAGGATGATCCAAAGTTCCTAAAATCTGCAAAAGCGTTGTTTTTCCGGCTCCCGAAGCCCCAACAATCGAAACTATTTCTCCTTGTTGAATATGCAAATCCACTCCCTTTAAAACATGGAATTTATCGTAATATTTATGTAATTTTTTGGCTTGAATCATATCTCGGAACAATTTTCACAAAGAAAACAAAGATTTTGAGGAAAATGAAATTTAATTACATTTTAACCTAAAAGTTGCCGAAGATAAATTCTCGTCAGTTCGAGTAAATTTTCAGAAAAAGCGAACAGCATTTTCTGAAAATTGTATCGAGAACTTACACCCAACAGGTAAATAAATTATAATTTACCTTATATAGATTTAGTGAAAATTGGTGAAATTCGTGTTTTATTTTGTAATCCTAAAACATCAGGATTATGCATCTTCCTGAGTTATATAGTTACTCCACAATCTCAATTCTGCTAAATTCCCCGGAATATTTATTCACCTGAATCTGAGTCGTAATTCTCTTTTTAAGTTCGTCTATGTGCGAAATAATTCCTATTTGTCTTTCATCAGTTTGACGCAACATTTCAAGTGTATCAAGCGCATTATTGAGATTTTCAGGATCAAGACTTCCAAATCCTTCATCAATAAACAGCGAACGAATTTTAGTGTTTTTACTTGCCAAATCCGAAAGTCCGAGCGCCAGAGACAAGCTCACCAAAAATGTTTCTCCGCCCGAAAGCGAGTTGATATTACGAATTTCGCCATAAAAATTATTATCCTTTATCTGCAATTCCATTTCGGCAGAATTATCGTCTTTATGCAATTCGTAACGATCGAACATATTTTTTAAATGCTGGTTCGCATATTGAATTAACAACGAAAGCGTGAAATCCTGAGCAAATTTTTTGAAAGCCTTTCCATCAGCCGAACCCACTGTTTTGTTAAGTAAATCCCATTTATCAAAAACTTTTTGTTTGGCTCTGATAGTTTCTAATTTCTGTTGATTTTCGGCTTTCAATCGATTGTCGCTTTCAAGTTGTTCTTTTAATTGTCCAATTTCCTGATGTAAAGCATTTTTAATGACTTCTATTTCAGTTTTAATTAAAATTAATTCTTCTTTGGTTTGTTCTGTTTTTGGATCAAAAATCAACTCATTCCATTTTTGAATTGCGGCTTGTAAAGCACCTTCGGCCTGTTGTTTTTGACTGCTATTTTGTTGTTTTTGCAAAATCAGAAACTCACTGTTTTCTAATTCTAAAGCTGTTTTAAATGCTAAAACCGATTCAAATTGATTCTCCGAAAGTCGGTCTTTGAATGTTTCTTCCGTTATTTTTAGTCTTTGTTCAAGAGACGATTTTTCGGAAATAAGATTATGAATCAATTCCTTTTTTGAATTCACATTTGTAGAAACAGTCGTGCTTTCTGTCTTTAATTCTGAAAAGAATTCTTGTGCTGATTTTATTTTTTCCAGTAATCGCTTTTCTTCTTCATGAGGATTTTTTAATTCGAAAGTATTCGTTTGTTCTACCAATACACTTTCAAATTTTAATTTCTGATTCATTAAACCGGTAATTTCTTTCTTCAATTTTTCAATTTCAAAAAGATAACTCACTTTCTTCGTTTCAATTTCGGTAAGCTTGTTGTTGATCTGAACCAAATCTTCCTTATGTTTTTTCAACCTAACTTTTTCGTCTTCTAACTTTTTAAATTTTTCGTTGAGCTGTTTGCCTAAATCAGCAATCTCATTAAGATTTTCTTCTTTTAATTCCAATTCAAAAATTGAAAATTTATTTTTTATATCATTGAAATTAAGTTCAATAACTGATTTTTTCTCATTTAATTGTTTAACTGAATTTTGATAATTAATATTGAGCTGTTCAACCCGATTCAGCTTTTCATTACAAGTCAAATACAATTTATTTTTTGTATCCAATTGCAAAATCAAATCCGATAATTCTTTGATTTGGTTTTCTGTTTTTGTCAAAAAACCAAATGAAATCTGAATGTTTTCTTCTAAAAATTCTTCAGAAATTTCAGAAACAACTTTCAATTCTGATTTTAGTTTTTGAATCTGATTTTCAAATTCAACGCTGTTTTTTTGATATATCTGAATTTGATTTTCCAAAGCCGAAATAGTACTGATTTGAGCTTCTCTTTTCTTTATCAAATCAGAAATAACATCATTGATACTATTTATTTTTTGTTCAGAATCGTCCTCTTTTAATTCTTTTGGCAGATTTTCAGAAAAAGGATGTTCTGTTGCTCCACAAAGCGGACAAGCTTCACCATCTTTCAAATTCTGTCGATGCACTTCCAAATTGGCAACGGTTTTCTTCAAAATCAAAACTTCATTCAACGATTTCAATAAATCGTTTTTGTCTTTCAATATGCTTTCAACTTCCTCTTTTTGTTGATTTTCTTTTACCAAAAGGATCTCGTTTTCTGATAAAGATTTCTTTTCAAGAAACCATTTTTCAGTCAAATCTTTCAATAAATTCCATTTTTCAATGGCAATTTTAGCAGATTCTCGTTCTGAATTCAATTGCTCCTGAGTTAAAAATTCAGATTTTCTGGTTTCTAATTTTTCAACTTCACTTTTGAGTAATTCACAATCGTTTTTCAGAGAAGAAGCCAAATTCTCAATTCCTATTTTTTCACTGTCTAAATCTGAAATTTGATTTTCTAAATCCTTAATATTCAGATTCTCAATTTCTTTTTCAGTTTGTTGAATTTGCTTGAAAGCATTTTGCACATTTTCCTTTTCAACAATCCAATTCTCGTAGATTTTTAAAGTTGATATTTCGTTTTCATTTTCAGAAATAGCTTTTACAATTGTATTTTTTTTCTCGTTTTCTGATTTTTCTACTATTAGATTTTCGTCCAATTCAGCAATTTTCTGTCTCAAATTCTGATTTTGTCTCTCAGAAATTTGTTCATTCGATTGAATTTCCATCAAAGTCGATTTTGCTTTTTCAATCAAAGGCTTTTTCAAAATTTGTTCATTCTGAATTTTCAATAAATCCGATTCTGCCAAAGCTAATTTGGGTTTAATTTCCTCTGATTTTTTCTCTAAATCCCGAATTTCACTATTTGTTTTTTCGGTTTCCGAAATATTCTTCTCAAAATTTATCTTATCATTTTCAAACGAAACCCAATCTTTTTCAATGCTTTTGGCTTTTTCAAATTTTTCCAATTGCTCATATTCTTTGGAAAAAACCTTAAAATGTTCTTCTGATTTTTGAATCTCGTTTTTATATTTTTGAATCTCATTTTGGGTTATTTCTACGGCTTCAAGCCAGGCAATTTCACCTAAAACCGTATTCAATCGAATTTCTGACTCATTAGCTAATTGTTCTTTTTCAACAACCAATCTTTTGATTTCATCCAGTTTTTCTTCATTTAAGACGTTGCTGCTAAGTGTAGTTCGAAGTGCACTTATTTCATTTTCCAAAACCTTTGTTTTCTCAAAAACCTTTTTGGAAATCATTTCATAGATTTCGGTTCCGGTTATTTTACTGAGCATTTCTGCACGTTCATCGGGTCTTGCTTTTAAAAAAGCGGAGAAATTGTTTTGCGCCAAAAGAATCGATTTGGTAAACTGCTCGTATTTAAGTCCAATGATTTCTTCAATTTTCTGATCGACATCCTTGATTTTATCGGCCAATAAATTCAATTCTCCATTTTCAACTTTATACAATTGACGCACATCGCTTTTGATAGTTCTGTTTTTGGTAAAAGCAGCATTCCATTTTGCCATGTAAATCGCATCATTTACTTCAAAAGTCACTTCCGAATATGCTTCTTTTTGATTTCTGGTAATAATTTCTTCAGAAGGTTTATCATTTCCGTGACGATTGGTTTTTCCGTACAAAGCCAACGTAATCGCATCCAAAATAGTCGATTTTCCGGCACCAGTTTGCCCGGTTATTGCATAAAGCCCGGAATTTCCCAAAATACCATCAATAAAATTAATTTCCGGTTGAACACCTTTAAGCGAATGAATATTATTGATGTTTATTTTTAATATTTTCATTTTTTGATGCTTATTTTAATTTTACTTCCTCCAAAATTTCCAGAAACAAAGGCATTATTTCATTTATTCCTTCTTCATCAATTCCTTTTTTTTCACAGCGAAGTTTAAAGATTTCCGGGACATTTTCCAGAGGATTATTGTCTGTTCCAGCAGTGAATTCTTCACGAACAGATTGGTATTCTTTATTCGGAATTCGGGTACTTCGACTCAGGATTTCTATATTTTTTTCGAGACACAAATCATTAATTTCCTGATTGAATTCAATATAATTCAATTTATCGGTTATAATTATTTCTCCCCAGCTTGTTAATTCCGAAGAATTATCAAAAGCTTTAATTTTCTCTTTAATTTCTTCGCCTTTTCCTTCAAAGCGAATCAAACTTCTTTCTAGTGGAATTTCAATAGAATTATATTCAAATTGATTTTTCTCAATCGTCAAAAGTGTTATTTCTTTCTTATCATTTCTCTCGTTAAAACTAAGCGGAATAGGGGAGCCTGAATATCGAATTTTCAATTGGTCGGGATGCAAAATATCTTGTGGTTTGTGAATGTGACCCAAAGCGACATAATCATACTCTTTAGAAAAAACCGTTGACGGAATTTGTCCGAGCGTTCCTACCAAAGTGTGCATTCGTTTTTCGGCAGGTTCACTCAAAATACAACCATTAATATACAAATGAGCTGTTGCAATTACTGGTAAGTTTGGATATTTAGTCTTGGTTTCTTCTAATAATTGGTCATAATGTTTTTTTACTTCGGCAGTAAAAAGTCCGTGTGCTTCATTCAATGTTTCTCCTGTAGAAATTCGGCGAATATCACCATCTCTCAAATACGGAACGGCAACTATAACCGCCGAAGGCTCATTTTTATTTTTTTTGAACAATGAAATAATTTCTCCAACATTATTTTGTTCACCTCCAACAACCGTTACATTGAGGATTTTGAATAATTCTTTATAGGAATTCAAACGCGAACCGGAATCGTGATTTCCTCCAACTATAATTACCTGAATACCTTTTTTATAGGATTCCGTCAGGAAATTATGATACATATTGAGAGCCTCAATTGACGGATTGGAAACATCAAAAACATCTCCTGCCACAATGATTACGTCAACCATTTCAATTTCGGAAGTTTGTAAAAGCCAATCTATAAAAGATTGATGTTCTTCAATTCGTGATTTTTGCTGAAAAGTTTGCCCCAGATGCCAGTCGGAAGTATGGATGATTTTTAGTGACATTCAAAATTTGAATTTGGAAATATAATTTGATCGTTCACAAAAATAGAGAATCCATAAATAACAATAGAAGTATAAAGTAAAAAAGGCTAACACTCATTTCTGAGGTTAGCCTTTTTATTATCAAATGATTTTGAACTTATATTTTTATAAAAATATTAGTGTAATATTTTTTACCTGTAGTAGGACTTGCTTTGATAGCAATTCCAAAATGAGTAAAATCTCCTTCAATATTTGCTCTGTGACTAGGACTAGCCAACCAGGCGTTTAAAACAGATTTTGCAGTTGCAAAATTGTAAGCAACATTTTCATTTACTCTTTTTGCTCCTAAAGCATTTGTAATAGCTTCAGCTCTTTCCGGGAAATTAGCATGACTCGCTTCGTTTGCTTTAATCATATAATCATCGTGTTGTTCTGATTTTAAAGAAACATAATTAGCCAATTCCAATTTATTCAATCCGATACTTTCTCTGTACTCATTTATTACTCTTGCTAATTCAATATCGTCTTCAGAATAGTTATAGCTAATTTCAACGGCTTTTTTTGTAGTTAAAGTATCTTCTTCTGTAGCTGAACAAGATATTAATGTGAATACTAAAGAAACTGAAACCAAAATTCTGAAAAAAGATGTTCTCATAGCGAATAATTTTATAAATGATTGATTTACAGGAGCAATATTAATCGATAAATGTATAACCTCCAAATAAAAATCGTTTAATTGAGAACTTTAACCTTTTTAAAAAAAATAATCTTATTAATTTATGTTAATATACTGATAATCAATGTGTTTTAAATGCTTTCAAATACATTTTTAATCGTTGAACAGCATGAAATTAGATATATGATCCTTATTTTTAAAACAAGAAGATTTTTTAGTATAAAATGAAAGGTAATAACAGTAGAAATCTTTAGAAAAAACAGGTATTTTGTTAAGTATAAGAAAATTCATTCAAAATAAAAACCAGATTCTGACTTATTGAAAAATATAAAACATAAAAAAGGCTAACACTCATTTGAGGTTAGCCTTCTAAAAATTGTATTTTTAACCCGTTGGGGGTAATTAGTTGCCGAAGATAAATTCTCGTCAGTTCGAATTACACCCAATGGGTTATTTTTAATTTAATTTCTGAATTATTTCACTGCAATCATTGAAATTTCAACATTGACATTTTTTGGCAAACAAGCAACCTGAACGGTTTCTCTTGCCGGAGCGTTTTCTTCACTGAAATAACTTCCGTAAACCGAATTAATTTTGGCAAAATCATTCATATCCATAATAAAAATAGATGTTTTTACCACATTGTCAAAAGTCATTCCCGCAGCTTCCAAAACAGCATTCAGATTCTCCATAACTTGTTTGGTTTCAGCTTCAATACTATCCGTAACAAGTTCCATTGTTACCGTATTCAACGGAATCTGACCTGAAATATAAAGTGTATTTCCTGATAAAACGGCCTGATTGTACGGGCCTATTGGAGCAGGAGCATTTTTAGAATTGATAATTTGTTTCATCCTTTTTGAAATTATTATAGTTTTTGAAATACTTTATAAAAACGTATTTGTATTCAATAAAAGCCTTTTTTTAAAAAGCTCAATTTTTTAATAGATTTTACTTTTTATCCTGCAACGCAAACACCTGACGTAACAATCCTGATGTTCTTGCATTCACATCTGTACGGATATTTTTCTCTTCGATGGCAATCATTTTAAAAACGCCTTCCATAGCTTTATTAGTCGTATAATCTGTTAAATCGGGATTCACTTTTGTTACCAACGGAATAGCATTGTATTTCGTGATAATATTTGCCCATATTTTGTCAGCACCAACTTTAGAATACGAATTTCTAATAACCGGATTGAATTTATTGTACAAAGCCGAAGAAGTAGTTTTTTGTAAATAAACGGTAGCGGCATTTTGATTACCCATCAATATATTGCGGGCATCTGTAAAAGACATATTTTTTACAGCATCGATAAAAATAGGAGTTGCCTGTTTCACAGCATCTTCCGCTGTACGGTTGATTGCTCTCAAACCATCATCGGCAAGACTTCCCAAACCAATTTTTCTCAAACCGCTATCTACTTTTCGTAATTCTTCAGGCAAAAGAATTTTTACAGCTTCATTTTTATAAAAACCATCGGTAGCAGTCAGTTTTGAAACCTGTTTATTAACTCCGTTATTCAAGGCTTCTTTTAAACCTGCCGAAATATTTACACTTTGTTGTTGCTGCATTGTTGCAGGCAATTGGGTTGCTATTTGCTTCAATTCTGCACAACCGGCAAAAGTGGCTGAAACAGCCAAAAGAAAAACTGTTTTTTTCATGAACTTATTTTTTTTGAAAGACAAAGATAATAGGAATTGCGCTTTTTCATGATTACAGGTGTTTTTTCTATAAATATTTTGCTCCATCGGAGCGACATTTACAATAAATTAATTATAATTTCCAACCCTTGTCCTCATTATTTGTCTATTTAGAAATTAAGCTCCATTTAATGTTTTCCCTTTAAAATTTATTAAAGATTAAACTCTCAAAAGTAAAGTTTAAAGTTTCTGATTTAATTTTTAAACAGGTTCACTTTTTGGTATTAAAAAGTATCTTTGAAGCCTGAATTAAATGCATTATTTTGGAAGCTAAAAAAATCCTGATTATTACTTATTATTGGCCTCCTGCAGGAGGGCCTGGAGTACAACGTTGGTTAAAGTTTGTCAAATATTTGCCGGATTTCGGCATTCAGCCGGTGGTTTATGTGCCCGAAAATCCTACTTATCCGATTGTTGATAAAGGCTTATTGTCTGAAGTTTCCGAAAAAGCAATTGTATTAAAACACAAGATTTTTGAACCTTATCAATTGGCTTCTTTTTTTTCTAAAAATAAAACCAAGAAAATCAGTTCGGGAATTATTCCTGCAAGCAAGAAACAATCTTTTTTAGAGAAAACGCTGCTTTGGATTCGTGGTAATATTTTTATTCCCGATGCACGGTTTATGTGGGTAAAACCTTCTGTTACTTACCTGGAAAAATACATACAGGAAAACCAAATTGACACCATTATCACTTCTGGTCCGCCACACAGTTTGCATTTGATTGGATTGGAATTAAAACAGAAATTAAATATAAAATGGTTTGCCGATTTCCGCGATCCATGGACAACAATTGGTTATCATAAAGCCATGAAATTGTCGGCTTATGCCGAGAAAAAACACAAACAACTCGAATCTCAGGTGCTGAATTCAGCCGACACTATTATTGTGACCAGCAAGACAACTAAATCTGAATTTGAAGCTTTGACTTCAAAACCTATTGAAGTTATTACCAACGGTTATGATGTTGAAAAAATAGAGAAACAAACATTGGACAAAAAGTTCAGTTTGGCGCATATCGGTTCCTTTTTGTCCGACAGAAACCCAAGGATTTTATGGGAATCATTATCTGAATTGTTGGATGAAATTCCGGATTTTAAGACACATTTGGAACTAAAATTAATCGGTACGGTAAGCATGGAAGTACTTGCTTCTATTGAAAATTACAAACTAGATTCTTATTTAAATAATATTGGTTATGTATCTCATAAAGAAGCAGTAGCACATCAAAGAAAATCTCAGGTTTTATTATTGATTGAAATCAATTCGGAGGAAACCAAAAGCATACTTCCCGGGAAATTATTTGAGTATATGGTTTCAGACAGACCAATCATTGGTATTGGCCCCTTGGGTTCTGATTTTGCTGAAATCATCCGAAATACCAATACGGGAGTGTTTACAGATTATTCTGAAAAAGCAAAACTAAAAGACACAATCCTATCTTGTTATTTACACTTTTTGGAAGGGAAACTAAAAACCTATCCGGTAGGATTACAACAATATTCAAGAAAAAATCTGACTGAGAAATTGGCCGGATTACTGAAAGAGAATTAATTTATCCTTGCGAATAAAAGTCCCATAAATATTTGGTATTAAATTATTAATATGGCAGGGCTTCACTAATATTTAGGGTATTTGTAAAAGCTTCGTTGTTTTGTATGGATGTGTTTTCAAAATCAGGAATACTCTAAAGTTTATCCTTCAAATATTTACCTGTAATAGATTTATTATTTTTTACAATCTCTTCCGGAGTTCCTACAGCAAGCAGTTGACCGCCGTTTTCTCCACCTTCGGGACCTAAATCTATAACCCAGTCGGCACATTTTATTAAATCAAGATTGTGTTCAATTACGATTATTGAATGCCCTTTTTCAATCAAAGCATCAAAAGAAGTCAGTAATTTCTTAATATCGTGGAAATGCAAACCGGTAGTTGGTTCGTCAAAAACAAACAAAGCTTTTTCTTTGGTGTGCCCTTTTACCAAGAAAGAAGCTAACTTGATACGCTGTGCTTCACCACCTGAAAGGGTAGAGGAGGACTGCCCCAATTGTACATATCCTAATCCAACATCCTGTAAAGGCTGTAATTTTTGAGTAATTTTGGTTTGTTTGTTTGCTTCAAAAAAGGCAATCGAATCGTCAATGGTCATGGTAAGAATATCATTGATGTTTTTTCCGTCAAAAGTAATTTCAAGAATTTCTTTTTTGAAACGCTTGCCATTACAGGTTTCGCAAGGAAGCTGCACATCGGCCATAAAAACCATTTCTACATTGATGGTTCCTTCTCCTTTACAGGTTTCGCAACGGCCACCTTCTACATTAAAAGAGAAATGTTTGGGTTGATACCCTCTTATTTTTGATAGTTTTTCTTTGGCATACAAATCACGAATATCATCATAAGCCTTAATATAGGTCACCGGATTAGAACGGGAACTTCTGCCTATAGGGTTTTGATCAACGTATTCAATGTGTTTTATATGTTTAAAATCACCCTTAATTTCTGTGAATTGCCCGGCTTTTTCGGCTACAACTTCGAGTTTTTTCTGAATAGCCGGGAAAAGAATTTTCTTTACCAAAGTACTCTTTCCGCTTCCCGAAACTCCTGTGATCACGGTAAGCATATCCAAAGGAAATTTCACATCTACATTTTGTAGATTGTTTTCGCGAACTCCCAATATTTCAACAAATGTCTTTGAAGTTCTTCTTTTCTTAGGAACTTCTATTTCTAATTTTCCATTCAAATAAAGAGAAGTCAAAGAAGTTGATTTCAAAATTTCATCAAATGTTCCCTGAGCAACCAATTCACCACCATGAGTTCCTGCTTCGGGGCCAATATCGATAATCATATCGGCGGCTTTCATAATATCTTCGTCGTGTTCTACCACAATAACGGTATTTCCTAAATCTCTAAGGGAAAGTAATACTTGTATTAGTTTTTCGGTGTCTTTTGGATGCAAACCAATACTCGGCTCGTCCAGAATATACATAGAACCAACCAAACTGCTTCCGAGAGAAGTTGCCAAATTGATTCTTTGCGATTCTCCACCTGAAAGTGTAGAAGAGTTTCGGTTAAGTGTCAGATAATTTAACCCCACCTGAACCAGAAAATTCAATCGGTTATTGATTTCCAAAAGTAATCGTTTTCCTACCTGTTGTTCGTATTCTGAAAGCTCCAGATTTTTGAAGAAATCAGCCAAATTTTTAATTGGCAAATCAACCAAATCAGAAATAGTTTTACCTGATATTTTCACATAAGAAGATTCCGGACGAAGACGTTTTCCTTTACAAGCATTGCATTTGGTTTTGCCTCTATAGCGTGAAAGTAAGACACGATTTTGAATTTTATAACTTTGATCCTCCAATGATTTAAAAAAATCATTCAGACCGGTAAAGTATTTATTTCCGTTCCAAAGCACTTCTTTTTGTTCATCGCTCAATTGGAAATAAGGCTTATGAATAGGAAAGTCAAATTTGTAAGCATTATTGACCAATTCATCTCTGTACCAACTCATGCTTTCGCCTCGCCAGGCATAAACCGCATTTTCATAAATAGATAAAGCGGTATTTGGAATTACCAAATCAGGGTCTATTCCGATAATATTTCCGTAACCTTCACAAACCGGACAGGCTCCGTACGGATTATTGAAACTAAAAAGATGAATATTGGGTTCAAAAAAAGAAATTCCGTCTAATTCAAAATTGTTACTGAAAGTCAATCTTTTATTGCTAGATAATTCCTGCAAATAGCAAATTCCTTTTCCTTCAAAAAAAGCAGTCTGAACCGCATCAGACAGACGATTATAGAATTCTTCCTCTCCCGAAGTTTCGGGATTAACTACAATTCGGTCAATGATTAGAAAAACTTCTTTGTCTTTCAATGAAATATTTTGGATTTCGTCCAGACGAATCATTTCGTTATCAACCAAAATTCGGGCAAACCCCTGTTGAAGCAGCACTCCGAGTTTTTCTTCGATAGTTCTGTTGGCTTCCGTAAAAACAGGAGCGAGCAGCAACCATTTACTTCCCTGCTCAAAAGTTTTTACTTCATTAACTACATCGGTAACGGTATTTTTCTTGACTTCCTGATCCGAAACCGGCGAAAAAGTTCTTCCGATACGGGCATAAAGCAATTTCAGATAATCATATATTTCGGTTGAAGTCCCAACAGTAGAACGGGCATTAGTAGTATTTACCTTTTGTTCAATAGCAATTGCCGGAGCAATTCCTTTTATGTATTCCACTTTTGGTTTATCAAATCTCCCTAAAAATTGTCGGGCATAAGAAGACAAACTTTCTACATATCTTCTTTGACCTTCGGCATACAAAGTATCAAACGCCAAACTAGATTTTCCGGAACCGGAAAGTCCTGTGATAACAACTAATTTATTGCGAGGTATAGCTACATCAAGGTTTTTCAGATTGTGTACCTGAGCACCTTTTATAATTATATTTTTCTTAGGATCAAGTTGTGAAATATCAGTATTCATAGGGAAAATTGAATTTGAGCAAAGATAATTAAATCTATATTGTTCAAAGCCATTAGAGATTGAAGTATTTTTTTATTCTAAAAAAGAAGAAAATTCTTTTTTTATTTTATTAATAAACTTTCTGGTAATTTTTATTACATTTGGTTTTTAATTAACTTTTAAACCTCCAATAAGCCTATAGAAAAACAATTACTTTTTAGAAAATTAAATATAACCACAAACTAAAAAGTGATACTATGGCTATTACCCAAATCACAGATGCCTTATTGGTAAAGAATTATGTAGCAGGAGACGAAAGTGCATTAGCTATATTAATTAATAGACATCAATCCAGAATTTACAATTTCATTAATTCTAAAATTCAGGATTCGGACGTGTCTAATGATATTTTTCAGGATACTTTTATAAAAGTTATAAAAACACTGAAATCGGATTCATATAATGAAGAAGGAAAATTTCTGCCTTGGGTAATGCGCATTGCCCATAATCTGGTAATTGATTATTTCAGAAAAAATAAGAAAATGCCATTGTTAAGAGAAAATAAAGCCTTTTCAATATTCTCAATAATTTCTGATAATTCTTTGACGATAGAAAATGAAATTATTTCCGAACAGATTATCGATGATTTGAAACGAATCATAAATGAATTGCCCGAAGATCAAAGACAAGTGCTGGAAATGCGCTATTATCAGGATTTAAGTTTTAAAGAAATTTCGGAATTGACAGGAGTAAGTATCAATACAGCTCTAGGCAGAATGCGTTATGCACTTATAAATATGAGAAAAGTAATTGATAAATATCAAATAACTTTAACTCTTTAAATACTATTTTAAAATCTGTTGCGTTGTAGAGATATAAACTACAATTATGGCAAAACTTTACTCTAAAAAAAGAAAACAGATTTTGAAAGAAAATCCGAAAAAAGAAACCATTTCTTTTTTACTAAATTATTCAAAAGCCCTGACCATCGTGAAAAGCGGAAAAATTTCGATGGAAATTATCAGTAACTAATTAAATTGTAAAGTCGAAAGTTTTAAAGTCATAAACAGGTTTTAAAACTTTCGGCTTTACAACTTTCATTAAATCATAATGGGATTTTTTTTGTAATATTCCTGAAGAACTGATTTTCGGCCGATGGTTTTGGTAATAATATCTTTTTCCATATTCCAACCTCTGGCTGGCGAATATTCGCGCCCGTACCAAATAATCTGAAGATGCAGATCATTCCAACATTCTTCCGGGAAAATACGTTTAGCGTCTTTTTCGGTTTGAACTACGCTTTTTCCGTTAGTCATATTCCAACGATACATCAACCGGTGAATATGTGTATCAACCGGAAATGCCGGAACACCAAAAGCCTGAGACATTACCACACTGGCGGTTTTGTGTCCCACGGCCGGAAGCGATTCTAAAGCTTCAAAACTCTGCGGAACTTCTCCGTTGTATTTTTCTATTAAAATTTCAGATAAACCATAAATTCCTTTTGATTTCATTGGAGACAATCCGCAAGGTTTAATAATTTCCCTGATTTCTTCAACCGACATTTTTACCATATCATAAGGATTATCGGCCTTTGCAAATAGGAGGGGAGTGATTTGATTTACCCGAACATCAGTACATTGAGCCGAAAGTAAAACGGCAATCAATAAAGTATAAGGATCTTTGTGATCTAAAGGAGTTGGTATTGAAGGGTATAATTCGTTTAATTTATCTATGATAAACTGTGCTCGTTCCTGTTTTGTCATTGTTTTTATGTAAACTTTCGGATGTAAAATTAGAATAAATTATATTGTTGTAAACTTAAAATTAGATTGCTTTTATAAAGTTTTGTTTAAATCGTTAAATTAGCACCTACTAACAACAAATTAAAATATGACCACATTACAAAAAGGAGATAAAGCACCCGAATTTTCAGGTGTTGACCAAGACGGAAATACACATAAACTTTCGGATTATAAAGGAAAAAAATTAGTAGTTTTCTTTTATCCAAAGGCTAATACTCCGGGATGTACAGCCGAAGCCTGTGATTTAAGAGATAATTTTGAACGTTTTGAATCTTTAAATTATGCTTTATTGGGAGTAAGTGCCGATTCTAAAGCTGCCCAAACAAAATTTAAAGATAAATACAGTTTTCCTTTTCCGTTACTGGCTGATGAAGAGAAATCGGTTATTGAGGCTTTTGGTGTTTGGGGACCAAAGAAATTCATGGGAAGGGAATTTGACGGTATTCACAGAACTACCTTTGTCATAGACGAAAATGGTCTAATTGAAGATGTAATTATTAAGGTAAAAACCAAAGCTCACGCAGAACAAATTTTAGCAAAATAAACACTATAGACTTAAAAAGGCTTTAGTTTAGTAAACTAAAAATTTGCAAGGTGGAAATGTAAATAATTTAAACACGAATTACACAAATTAATTCGCAAAAATTTGTGTAATTCGTGTTTGATTATATTGCTTTTTGAATTTTAGTTCTTTGAAAAATCAGTAACAGCAGTCAATTCAGCAATTTTAACAATTACTTCTGTTGCTTTTTGCATACTTTCTACAGGAACATATTCGTATTTACCGTGAAAATTGTGTCCTCCGGCAAAGATATTCGGGCAAGGCAATCCCATAAATGACAATTGGCTTCCATCAGTACCTCCGCGAATTGGTTTAATTAACGGTTGAATACCTAAATCTTTCATTGCTTGTTCGGCTATATCAACAATATGAAATACAGGTTTTACCTTTTCTTTCATATTGAAATATTGATCCTTTATTTCGGCAGAACAAATATTTTCACCAAACTGTTTTGCATATTGGTTATTAATATTATTTACAATTGTCCCGATTAATTCTTTACGTTTGTTGTATTCTTCCATACTATGGTCACGAATAATCAACTCTAAAGTAGTTTCTTCTAAAGTTCCATTTAGATTATGAACATGGAAAAAACCTTCATATCCAGCTGTTTCCTGAGGAGTTTCTCCCTTTGGCAACTGATTGATAAAATCATTTGCAATCAGCATCGAATTAATCATTTTTCCTTTGGCATAACCCGGGTGAACGCTTTTTCCTTTGAAAACAACTTTTACACCGGCTGCATTGAAATTTTCATATTCCAATTCGCCAACCTGACTTCCATCCATAGTGTAAGCCCAATCGGCACCAAATTTTGCTACATCAAACTTATGAGCGCCTCTACCAATTTCTTCATCAGGTGTAAAACCAACTCTAATTTTTCCATGTTTAATTTGCGGGTTTTTGATTAAAAATTCCATTGCAGTCATAATTTCGGTAATACCGGCCTTATCGTCTGCTCCAAGTAATGTAGTTCCGTCAGTTGTAATCAAAGTCTGACCTTTGTACATCAATAAATCTTCAAAATATTTTGGTGACAAAACAATGTTTTGTGATGCATTTAAAATTATATCGTTTCCGTCATAATTTGAAACTACCTGAGGTTTAATGTTAGCACCTGTAAAATCAGGAGTTGTATCAAAATGCGAAATAAATCCAATTGTAGGCACAGCGTGCTCTACATTACTTGGCAAAGTCGCCATTATATAAGAATGTTCATCTATGGTCACATCTTCCATGCCCATAGCTTTTAATTCTTCTACCAATTTATTAGCTAAGTCCCATTGTTTTGCTGTACTAGGTGTTGTTGTAGAATTAGGATCCGACTCAGTATCTATTGTTACATAACTGATAAAACGGTCAATGATATGCTGCATAATGATTTTAATTAAGAAAACACAAATATATATTTATTTTGACAAATGAGTTTTTCTATTTCATGATTTCTTAATTATAAAATTGATTTTTTTTGAAAACATATTTACCAGTATTTTCAGCTTAAATATTTATAAGATTTTTCCTAAATTAAATATTAAAACTAAATTTAAGATCTGCATTTGAGATATTTCAATTTATTATCTGTTTCAATTTTTAACCACTTTAGTCCTGAATAAATTTAAAACAAATTAAACAGACAAAACAATGCTGTTAAACGACTAAAAATGTATTTAAAAGAAATATATAAATGACTGAAAATCATTGTTTTAACACAAATTTGTAGGATTAGTTTTTTTAAAAAGGTTAAAGTTCTCAATTAAACGATTTTTATTTGGAGATAATACATTTATCGATTAATATTGTCCCTGTAAATCAATCATTTAAAAAACTCTTCGTTATGAAAACATCTTTTTTCAATATTTTGGTTTCTGTTTCTTTAGTATTATCATTAACATCATGTTCTACCGCTTCTGTTGAAGAAATACCAATGACAAATAAAATCGCTGAAATTAGTTATAACTATTCTGAAGATGATATTGAATTAGCAAGAGTGATAAACGAATACAGAGAGAGTATAGGATTGAATAAATTGGAATTAGCAAATTATGCTTCTTTAAAATCAGAAGAACATGACGATTATATGATTGAAAAAAATGCTGCAAGTCATGCCAATTTCCCGGAAAGAGCCGAAGCTATTACAAATGCTTTGGGAGCAAAAAGAGTTAACGAAAATGTTGCTTATAACTTTGCTACTGCAAAATCGGTTTTAAATGCTTGGTTAGCTAGTCCTGGTCACAAATCAAACATTGAAGGAGATTTTACTCATTTTGGAATCGCTATCAAAGCAAGTCCAACTACAGGTAAAAAATACTATACCAATATTTTTATAAAAATGTAAGATTTTTACAAAAAACTAAACCACTATGGACTTAAAGTCCATAGGTTTGATTGGCAGACTGAAAGTCTGCATGGTTGGAATATTTATTTTTTTGCCACTGATTTCAAGATTAGCACTGATTAATCTGTGTGAATCTGTTTAATCTGTGGCTGAAAATTTTTAAAAACTAAAGTTGATGCACTAAAAGTGCATAGTTTTAAACTATTTTTGAGACCAATAAAAAGGTTAACATTTTGAATGTTAGCCTTTTTTGTATCAAATAATTTCATTCTTGTACTATCTCAATAAACTTGAAAGTTGATTGGCTAATTCTAGACCAATTCTCTCCTGAGCCTCAATAGTTGAAGCCCCAATATGCGGAGTAAGTGAAATTTTAGGATTCATCAAAATCTGAATCTCAGGATTTGGTTCGTTTTCAAAAACATCCAAACCGGCAAAAAGTACTTTATTATTATCCAAAGCTTCAACAAGAGCCACTTCATCTATAACATCTCCACGAGAACAATTGATAATTCCAACTCCGTCTTTCATTTTTTCAATTTCAGCTGCTCCAATCAAATAATCGTCCTGAGAAGGTATGTGAAGCGTGATGAAATCTGAATTTATTAAAACTTCATCCAAAGACTTTGTTTTAATTTCAAAATCAATAAATTGTTTATCAAAAAAATCAATTCGTATAGTCTCTTTTTCAACAAGAATATCATAGGCAATGACATTCATTCCTAGTCCCAATCCGATTCGTGCAACTTCCTTTCCAATTCTACCAAGTCCAATAATACCCAGTGTTTTTCCTCTGAGTTCAATTCCGTTTGAGTAAGCGTTTTTTAAATTATTGAATTTAATATCTCCTTCCAACGGCATATTACGATTGGAATCATGAAGAAATCTTACGCCCGAAAACAAATGGGCGAAAACCAATTCTGCTACTGAATTTACAGAAGATTCCGGCGTATTAAAAACTACTAATCCTTTGGATTTGGCATATTCAACATCAATATTTTCCATGCCAACACCCGCTCTGGCAATTATTTTTAAATCCGGACAATTATCAATTATTTCCGGTGTTACTTTCGTTGAACTACGAACAACAAGTGCCGAAATTTGATTGGCATTTATAAAATTGACAATTTGTTCCTGGGCAACTCGTGTGGTAATAACCTCAAAACCGTTTTGAGTTAGTAATTCTATACCGCTTTTTGAGATCCCGTCGTTGGCTAATATTTTCATTATAATTTTATGAAGTGATTTAAACTTATTTTGCCTCACCCGGATTTACGAAGTAAATCCGGCCTCTCCCAAGGAGAGGTGGAAGCGGAAACCTCGAGGCATCCCGAGTGTTCGGGATCGAGGAATTATTTAGATTAAAAAGGGATGACGAAATTTGTGTTGCAAAACATACTCCTTTCAAAATCAACCCTTATGTACAGTGTACTTGACAAAGATATAATAAAAAGAGAAATTGTTCCTCATTTAGCATTAGCAAAGCGTGGTTTTCAGACAACAGTTCCTTTAGAAGAGATAGTAAATGCTGTCCTTTATAAGTTAAAAACAGGAGTGCAATGGCTCAACTCCCTGTAAAATCATTATTTGAAGAAACTGTATTGAGTTGGGAATGTGTTTACTATCATTATCGTAAATGGTATCTTGCCAATGTTTTTAAGCAAAGTTGGATAAGTATTTTAGAAAAACACAAATCAAAATTAGACCTTTCAAGTGTCGATTTTGATGGCAGCCATACCTCTAGAGGATTTTCTATAATCTCCATTGTAACTCATCATATTATCCGTAGCCTCCAGAGGTGTCGATATTTGATTCCCTAAAGGGAAAACATATTTTTGATTAGGATTATCAATAGGACCATTGGCATGGGCATGAAATAATCCCAATCCATGCAATGCCTCATGGCACATAGTAAAATTACCACGCCCAGCATACAAACAAACACTTTTTTTTCCAATAGTTTGGGCATTTCCAACAGTTACACTACCATCTGCTTTTGGTTTCGTTTCGATGTCAAAAGAAAAAACAGTAAAACAACCTTCATATTTCTTGCCTAGTTTGCTTTTTAAATAATCTTGCTTAACGTCGTTAATTTCATTATTAAACGGATCAAGTATATTAAATGGATCGACAACTGCTTTTATAAAGCCATCAGAATCAATATAGCCATCTGTAGTATTTTCATGGAATAACATATCATCGCTTAGATCTAATTCTTTTCTTTCTATATTAGCATAAATTAAATTCTGATATAGTACTTTCTTTAAATTTGATACTTCATTTACAAAACTTCCTTCCTCAAATTTTCCAATTTCATACGGAGTATTAGTTGTATTATCTTTGTTTGTCTTAACGCTGACCAATACTATTTTGAGTTGCTTTCTATCAATTTTATGGATATTCTTACAAACTTTTATCAATCCAGCAAGTTTTACTTTTGGCAATTCATCTGCTTGCTGAGAATGTGCCATGATTTTAATGTACTTATCGGTATTAAATTCTTTATCGCATCTTATTTTAATATCAAAAACTTTTTCTCCAACACTTAAATCTGTAGGCAATTGGGTTGTCACCGTAAATAAATTAGAGTCATAATCCAATGCCAATTTGGTTAGATTTTCATGAATAGCTAAAGTCGCTTTCAAATTAGCTTCATAAGGAGGAGATGAATTATATGTGAGAATATCAGTAAAAGGATAAATATTCAAGTAAGGCGCATAATAAAGAGCGTTATTTTGTGTAGAGATACTAATATACTCCCTTTTTAAAGCTTCAAAAGCTTCTCCTTTAGAATCAAATCCATACCCTCCCACAATAGACTCTTCATAGCTATATTCAAGTCCCAGTGGCGGAGTTTAGTCCAAGGCTCTTACGTTTAAATCCTTAATTGTATTTCCTGTAGCACCATCAATTAATATATACCTATAACTAGATCTGTCTTCATTATATAAAGTTAAATAATACTTATACTTCATATCTGAAGTATCTAAACCTCTATTAATATCTATATCGACATCCGTATTTTCTATGTTAACATGAGACTCATTTAGTAGTTTTTGCTTTAAATCTTGAAATGTAAAAGGAAAATCTTCATCAAAGTTCCTTTCCTTGACAACGTTTCCCTTTAAATCATATTCTTTATAGATTCCGATAGGAAAATCAAATAAGTATTTACCTTCACCAATCAGTACAAGTTTACTCTTATCATAAATATTAATTGTTTTTAATCTTTCTCCTATCTTATTTTTAATTTCTTTATAATTTTCCCCTTGATCTTCTAATTTAAAAACAGTATCGTTTTCTGTGTATTTAAATTGATTCTCCGTTTTATATTTTTCTAATTTCACCTTATCAAGTTTCTTCATGACTGTGTCTTTTTTATATTTACTGTTAATTATAGTATCTTTTACGCTTTTATTATCTTTTTGACCATTACAACCAATAACAAAAAAAACAAAAAAAGCATATGACAATATATTTTTATAATAATATAGCTTCATAAATATGTGTATTTTTCTATGTTATTTCTAATTATTCCCCACTGCCACTGCCATGTAGATTTTCTATTTTCTCTATTATAGCTCATATAATTATCTGTACCTTCTTTGGTATAAAGTCCCCAGACGGGGATTATCTTTCTTACAAAGATCTTTTATTTTAAACAGTAAAAAAAACATAAAAGAACTAGATAGATTTAGCTTTAGAAAATTTTCATTAATCAACCCCAAACCCACCAGTTTTTTCAAAAATTGTTGCTCCGGTGATACGGTCCAATTTTGAAAGTCTTTTTCCGTTATTAGTTTGAGTTGTCTTAATAATAACTAAACCACTATGGACTTAAAGTCCATAGGTTTGATTGGCAGACTGAAAGTCTGCATGGTTGGAATATTTATTTTTTTGCCACTGATTTCAAGATTAGCACTGATTAATCTGTGTGAATCTGTTTAATCAGTGGCTGAAAATTTTTAAAAACTAAAGTTGATGCACTAAAAGTGCATAGTTTTAAACTATTTTTGAGACCAATAAAGTAAGATAAAATTGGTTGTTTAGTTTTCTCATCATATAATTTATAAAACCAAACTCTCCGTTATATGCCGGCATTTGCGGAGTACTTTCACTAATAGGAATTGTTCTGAATTCTACTTTTGCATCAGCAAATTCGCTGTAAAAAAATTCAATAAAATAAAAGTTTAAATCACTTCTATATTTTATTTTCAAGTTCTTTCATTATTTCGACCAGAATTTCTACACTTTTTAATTCCAAAGCATTGTACATAGAAGCTCTGTAACCTCCCACAGATCGATGACCTTTGATTCCTGAAATTCCGGCTTGGGCACAAAGATTATCAAAAATTATGGAATGTTCTTCGTTATTTAACCTGAAACAAGCATTCATTAATGATCGGTCCATTTTATTTGCTCTACCAACAAACAAAGGATTCCTGTCGATTTCCTGATATAAAAGACTCGCTTTTTCTTCATTTTTCTTTTCTATTCCGGCAATTCCTCCATTTCTTTTTAACCATTGTAAATTTAATAGCGAAGTATAAATAGCAAAAACCGGTGGCGTATTGTACATACTTTTACTCAAAATATGTTGTTGATAATTGAGCATTTTCGGAATATTTCTTCCTGTTTTTCCTAATATTTCTTCCTTCACAACAACCAAAGTAACTCCGGCAGGTCCCATATTTTTTTGTGCTCCGGCATAAATCAAATCAAATTGCGAAAAATCGAGTTGTCTCGAAAAAATATCCGAACTCATATCGCAAACCATTGGAACATTGGTTTTGGGAAATTCTTTCATTTGTGTACCGTAAATAGTGTTATTACTGGTACAATGAAAATAATCAGCATCCTGAGGAATGTTGTAATCTTTAGGAATATGATTGTAATTTTCTTTCTTTGATGAAGCAACAATCACGGTTTCTCCAAAATTCTGAGCCTCAACAATAGCATTGTGTGCCCAGGTTCCGGTATCTAAATAAGCCGCTTTGCCGTTTATTTTCATCAAATTATAAGGAACCTTTAAAAACTCTAAACTGGCACCTCCGTGTAAAAACAAAGCTTGGTATCCTTTGTTTTGTAACCCAAGTAAATCTAAAACTAAAGCTCTTGCTTCTTCAATTACTGCTACAAATTCCGGGCTTCTGTGGGATATTTCCAGAATTGATAATCCTAAATTGTCGAAATTCAAAATTGCCTGAGCCGATTTTTCAAAAACTTCTTGCGGAAGAACACATGGTCCTGCGCTAAAATTATGCTTCTTCATTAATTTTTCAGAAATATTAAATAGTAATCAAAAAAGCCAAAGTATCTACATTATCAGCATAATCCCAAAGATTTGGTTTTTGTGTTTTTCCAAACTCTATACTGTTTTCAATCAAATTGTTACTTACAATACATTGAAGTAATTCTTTATCATTTTTTAATTTAGTTTTAACACTTTCTAAATTATCATAATATTCATAAAAAACACTCGAAATAGGAGAGGAGTAACTGTTGTCTTCTTTGATTGTCAAAAATTCATTATCGAGTAATTCAAAATTACTCATAAGAAAAACGGCTTTATTATAATCATAATTATTGGCATATTTTTCATATTTAATAACGTCCTGATAAGGGAAAATACCGCCAAAAAAAGCATCAAAATTATAACCTCTCGGAACAAATAATTTGGAAACATTTCTGCATCCAAGTCCAAAATACCTGAAAATATCTTCCCCTAAAGCAATCATCTGTTCTTTGGTTTCATTTCCGTCCAAAACGGCAACAGAATTTCTGCTTTTTCTTATAATACTTGGTTTGTCCTTGAAATAATATTCAAAATAACGGGCTGTATTATTACTTCCTGTAGCAATTACCGCATCATATCCTTCGAGTTTGCCTTCGGTAAATTGAATTTTATTCTCCATTTCGGGAGCAATTTTTATAATGTATTTTGCCAAAAAAGGCAATAAATGTTGATCGTTTGATGAAGTTTTTACCAAAACTTTATGTCCCGAAATCAATACAGAAATAAAATCGTGAAATCCTACCAAAGGAATATTTCCGGCAAGGATTAATCCTACAGTTTTTGGCTGAACTTTACTAAAATCATACGCTTGCAACCATTTATCCAGATTTTCTTCGGTCAATGCTTCGGCCCAGGATTGAACAGAAAAATAAACTTGTTCCGGCGTGTACCACCCATTATGAGACTGAGAGAGATGAATTAAATTTTCAAAATCCTCAAAAAACAAGTCGTTAAACAGTACTTTTTCATCTTTAACAGATTCATTTAAAGAGAATTGAGAAAGAAATTTCCTTAGTTCTGCGAAAATATTTTTTTTAAATTCTAAAGTCATATTGATTTGTTTTTGAATTGTTTTGGATGTAATTTTGCGTAAAATTAAGATTTATATATTAAATACATAGCTATGGCAATCATAATAACAGATGAATGTATCAATTGTGGCGCTTGTGAGCCAGAATGTCCAAATAATGCAATCTATGAAGGAGCCGATGACTGGAGATATAAAGACGGAACTAAATTAAGCGGAAAAATCATATTGCCTTCCGGTGAAGAAGTAGATGCCGATGCTGCACAAACTCCGATTTCAGACGATATTTACTACATTGTTCCCGGAAAATGTACTGAATGCAAAGGTTTTCACGAAGAACCTCAATGTGCGGCAGTTTGTCCGGTAGATTGTTGTATTCCGGATGACAATTATGTAGAAAGCGAAGAAACTCTTCTGAACAGACAGGCGTTTTTGCACAATGAATAAATAGTACACTCCTCAAAATGAGGAGTTTTTTTTAAATATCGAAAATTAATCGTTAGCAATAATTTGTTAATTGTAAACTTATAAAAATGAAAGCAGGAATTGTAGGATTACCAAATGTAGGAAAATCAACATTGTTTAATTGTTTGTCAAATGCAAAAGCGCAGAGTGCCAATTTTCCGTTTTGTACAATTGAGCCAAATATTGGTGTTGTAAATGTCCCGGATCCGAGAATTGAAAAGTTGGAAGAATTGGTAAAACCGGAACGTGTTCAAATGGCAACTGTTGATATTGTTGATATTGCCGGATTGGTAAAAGGAGCGAGCAGAGGTGAAGGCCTTGGAAACCAGTTTTTAGGAAACATTAGAGAGTGTAATGCGATAATTCATGTATTGCGTTGTTTTGAAAACGACAATATTGTGCACGTTGACGGAAGTGTAAACCCAATTCGTGATAAAGAAACTATCGACATTGAATTGCAATTAAAAGATTTAGAAACGGTTGAAAAACGTCTTGAAAAAGTAAAAAGAGCGGCCAAAACCGGAAATAAAGAAGCACAAGCAGAAGAAGCATTGTTAAACAGAATCAGAGAAGCTCTTTTACAGGCAAAATCGGCCAGAACAATTACTCCTCAAAATAATGATGAGGAAGTATTGATGGAAAGTTTTCAATTGATCACAACTAAACCAGTTTTATATGTTTGTAATGTTGACGAAAATTCGGCTGTAACCGGAAACAAATATGTAGATCAGGTTCGTGAATTGGTAAAAGACGAAGATGCCGAAGTAATTGTGCTTTCAGTAGGAGCAGAGGCTGATATCACTGAATTGGAAAGCTACGAAGAACGTCAGGCTTTCTTAGAAGATATGGGATTGCAAGAACCAGGTGCTTCTGTTTTGATTCGTGCCGCTTATAAATTATTGAAACAACAAACTTATTTTACCGCAGGTGTAAAAGAAGTTCGTGCCTGGACTATCAATGTGGGTGCAACAGCACCACAAGCTGCGGGAGTTATCCACACTGATTTCGAAAAAGGATTTATTCGTGCCGAAGTTATTTCTTACGAAGATTTTATCACTTATGGTTCGGAAGCAAAAGCAAAAGAAGCCGGAAAATTCAAAGTAGAAGGAAAAGAATACGTTGTAAAAGATGGCGATGTAATGCACTTTAGATTCAACGTATAAGTTTTATATTTTAAAAAATACAAAAGCNNCTTTTGTATTTTTTAAAATATTAGATTATAAAACTAAAAGAGGAGCAATAAAGCCAACATTTATCTGACCGGTTGTTCTGTCTTTAACTCCATAATTTTGTTCGGCATAGTTAGAATAATCATACTTTCTACCTATGAAAGTAGCATAAAACTTAATATTAATGTCTTTATAAGGCAAAAATTGTATTGTAGGAATTAAACCATACGTAGTTTCCAATCTATCATCTGCATTTGGATCGGGATTGTTGTTCCAATATGAATTATGATTCATCACGGTCAACAACAAATTTATTTTAGGACTTATAAGATATTCGGCTCTTACCCAATTTTCAAGATATTCAACTCTTTGAGCCTGAGCTCCGCCATCTACACTTGCAGGAATTATATTTGAAACAATTCCCAATCTGTCTAAAGCTTCATTACTATATTGAAGATCATAATAAATTACAAATTTATCATTTGGCTTAAATTTATTACCAAAAACATAATAATTCATATTAGTATGAGTAGCTTCATTAAAGAAACTATAGCTATAAGTTGTTTGAAATTTGCCTTCAAAAAAACTTCCTCTCCAGTTGGTTACAAACGCTAATGGAAGTTTTGCCGACATTACTTCGGCAGGAACAGATCCACCATAGGTATCTTCCAATGTATTTGATCTTGAATTCAATACTTGAAAAGAAAATGAATTTTTGTCATTCAAATTATGATTAATTCCCACACCTGTCAAAAAGTTGTCTGCGTTTTCCAATATATCATTATAAGTCAAAATGTCAATTGGGTTGAAATCAAATTCATAACCACCCCAATCGGCACATAATTTCCCCATAGACAAACTTGTTTTTTTTCCCAATTCTACATTAATGAATGCCAAATCTACTGCTTTACTAAAATTATCGTATGAATTTGGAACAGGCTCTTTGGTATATCTGTTACGAAATCTAAAAGAAACTTTTTCATGAATCTTTCCTTTTACTTCAAAACGAAATTGTTCCATTTTGAATGCCGAATTGACAAAATCACCATCTGTAAAACTGTTTACATTTGCATAACGGGTATTAAAAATAACATCTACATCTTTGAGTAATGATTGTTTAGATGTAGGAATAATTGAACTGAACTGTTCACCTTGACCAGATTGTTTCTGAACTTGTCCAAAAACCATTATTGGCATAAAGAATACCAATAAATACAAAATATTCTTTCTCATTTTAATTGATTTTAAAATTCTACAATATAATTGAACCTAATAAAAATCCTACTGCAACAGTTACCGCTATAGAAATTACTCCCGGTATTAGAAAACTGTGATTAAGAACATATTTTCCTATTTTAGTGCTTCCTGTTCTGTCAAAATTTATTGCTGCCAAAAGTGTTGGATATCCCGGTAAAACAAAATCACTATTTACTGCCGGAAAAATAGCTATAAGTGCCGGATGAGCTACACCCAGACTGATTCCTAAAGGCATCATTGTTTTTGTGGTAGCTGCCTGACTAAACATTAATACACCCAGACTAAAAACAGCAATTGCAAATGTCCATGGATATTCAGAAACAATACTGCCCAATTCTTTTTGAATAACAGCATTGTTGTGATGCATAAAAGTTGAACTCATCCAAACCACACCAAAAACCGAAACTACTGCCGAAGCCATAGAAGTAAATAAACTTGCTTTGGTAACTTCTTCTGTTTTAGTTTTAGTAATCAACATCATAGCTGCCGAAGCTGTCAGTGTCACAACACTAATTATAGTAACCATTGTAAGCGTTCCATTTGCAGAAACAGCAAGTGATTTTGTTCCCGGTTCAAATCGCGGAATTAGCTCCGGAAATGCACCGGCAAGTACAATTATAAAAATGGCTACTGTAAAAATAAGGACCGATATTTTGGCTCCTGATTTCAATTCTTTTTGAAGACCTTCAGAATCTGTATTCATACTTTTTGCAAATTCAGGATCTTTCATTTTTTCTATAAAAATCGGATCCTCATTTAATTCTTTCCCACTTTTAAATACAGAAAAGCAACCAACCAAAAGGCCTATTAAACAAGCCGGAATACAAATTGACATAATATCTAATAAAGCTCCTGATGTACCCAAAATGAGAACCATGGCAGCAGTTGCAGCACTCATAGGACTACCTGTTAAAGCTAAATGCGAAGCAATTACAGATATACTCAATGGTCGTTCAGGACGAATTCTCTTTTTGGCAGAAACTTCCGAAATAATAGGTAACAATGAATATACAATGTGAGCTGTTCCGGCAAAAAGACACAAAAAATAAACCGTAAAAGGAGCTATAAAAGTGATATTTGACGGATTGCTTCGAATGATTCTTTCAGCCAAACTAACTAAATAATCCAATCCTCCTGATGCTTGTAATGTAGCTGCGGTAGTTACGATTGCCATTATAATCAGCATTACATCCAGTGGAGGATCGGTTGGTTTTATATTAAATCCGAAGACAAATATTAATAAACCAACCATTCCCATAACCCCCAGACCGATGCCTTTCATTTGTGATCCTACTAATATCATTATCAGCAGAATAATGAATTCTATCCAGATCATCTTTTTACTTTATTAGATTAAATATCAAGTTTTAATATTCGAAATAAAACTGTTGAATTTTCTCCCTGTCTCCGGTTTTTGTTAATGCTAACATCAACAATACTCTTGCCTTTTGAGGATTTAAATCATCGCTAACAACAAATCCCAATGCTTTATCATTAACTTCATTTTCTAAGGTAACTCTTCCTGAACCTGCTCTGGCTGCACGGCATACTGCAACTCCTTTTTTGGCAGCGTCTGTCAATGCTTTACCTACTGCTTCATTGAAATTACCATTTCCCATTCCGGCATAAACAATTCCTTTGGCTCCGTCATTTACAACTGAATTTACCAAGGAAGCACTGGCATCGGCATATCCGTAAATAATTTCAACTTTTGGAAGGGCATTCAAACGTGAAACGTCAAATTTTTCTTTAGGATTTCTAGTAGAAGTATAATAGTAGTTGACTTTTCCGTCGTAAAACAAACCAATTGGCCCAAAATTTCTTGATTGAAAAGTTGAAATTCCTGTAGTATTGGTTTTAGTTACATCTCTAGCATCAAAAATCAATTCATTCATCGAAACAATAACACCTTTTCCCTGACTTTTTGGATCAGCTGCCACCGTTACCGCATCCAGTAAATTTCTGTTACCATCCTGACTCATTGCTGTTGACGGACGCATGGCTCCAACCAAAACCACCGGTTTGTCTGAATTAATTGTTAAATCCAAGAAATAAGCAGTTTCTTCCTGAGTATCGGTTCCGTGAGTTACTACTACAGCGTCTGCTTCATTGTTTTTAAAAATTTCATTGATCCGTTTTGCTAATTTTAACCAAACCTCAACACTCATATCCTGACTTCCTATTTTTGCAATTTGTTCACCTTTGATCGAAGCTTTTTCATGAATTTGAGGAACAGCATTCAATAAATCATCAATTGGTACTTTACCGGCTGTATAAGCTGCTTTAGTACTTGACTCGCCGGCTCCGGCAATGGTTCCTCCGGTTGCCAGTATAATTACACGAGGTAATTTTTTTGAACCGGAATTTTTATCTTGTGCTTCAGCTTGAAAACCGGCTAGACACAAAATCAGTAAAACAACAATTTTTTTCATAATATTTCAATTTTTGGGTTAATACGATACTTTTGTAAGAGAAATAAAAAAAACAGTTTATCTGATATTTTTAATCAGATAAACTGTTTTTTGGAAATTATGAATTTATGAATTTTGGATGAATCAAATTTTCTAAAGAATATATTTCATCCCATTTATCCTGAGAAATCAGTTTTCGTTCTACAACTGCAATTTGATGTACACTTTTACCGGTTTTCAAAGCTTCTCCGGCAATACTGGCACTTTCTTCATAACCCAAAATAGGATTCAATTGAGTTACGATTCCAATACTGTTCATAACCATATTGTAACAATGGGTTTCATTGGCCGTAATTCCAATAATACATTTATCGATCAAGACCTGAACTGCGTTTGTCAAATAATCTAATGATGTAAACATGGCAAAGGCAATTACCGGTTCCATTACATTCAACTGTAATTGTCCTGCTTCGGCAGCCATAGTAACAGTCAAATCTTGTCCGATAACATAAAAACAGGTTTGATTTACTACTTCGGGAATTACCGGATTTACTTTACCAGGCATAATGGAAGAACCCGGTTGACGTGCCGGTAAATTAATTTCATTTAAACCGGTTCTTGGACCGGAACTCAATAATCTTAAATCATTACAAATTTTTGAAATCTTAACTGCTGTTCGTTTCATTGTTCCCATAATTTGAACATAAGCACCGGTATCAACCGTTGCTTCGATTAAATCAGGAGCCAGAGTAAGCGGAATTCCAACTTCTTTGGCAATATAATTTACACATATTTCAGGATAACCTTCGGGAGCATTCACTTTTGTTCCTATAGCAGTTGCTCCCATATTTATTTCTAATAATAAACTCTGTGCATCTTTCAATCGGCCGATATCTTCACCAATTGTGGTAGCATAAGCATGAAATTCTTGTCCTAATGTCATTGGAACCGCATCTTGCAATTGAGTTCTACCCATTTTCAAAACCCGTTTAAATTCTTCACCTTTGGCTGCAAAAGCTTTTTCTAAACCACTCAATGTTTTTATAAAATTGTCCATTTTAAGATAGAGAGCAATTCTGAATGCTGAAGGATAAGCGTCATTGGTAGATTGCGAACAATTTACGTGATTATTTGGGTGTAAAAACTGGTATTCTCCTTTAGCATGTCCCAAATATTCTAAACCAATATTGGCAATTACTTCATTTGCATTCATATTTACCGAAGTACCAGCACCTCCCTGAATTAAATCGCTAACGAATTCCTTGTCAAATTTTCCGGTAATTACCTGATCACTACCATAACAAATTGCTTCGGCTATTTTAGCATCTAATACACCACAATCTTTATTTGCCATTGCAGCCCCTTTCTTAACATATCCCAAAGCTTTAATAAATAAAGGCTCTTTTGAAATAGGAATTCCTGTAATATTAAAATTTTCAACCGCTCTAAAGGTCTGAATTCCGTAATATAAATGATTCGGAATTTCTAATTCCCCTAAAAAATCGTGTTCTTTTCTCGTTGTTTTCATAAAGATTCGTAAATTAATTTGGTTATGTTTTTGTTTGTTTTTTAAGTCATCATTGAAACTATTATAGGTCCCCAGGCGGTAAGAAGTATATTTCCTAAAGCATAAGGAATTGTATAACCCAGTACCGGGAATTTACTTGCCGATGCATCCTGCACAGCTTTTAAACCAATAGTTGAAGTTCCGGCTCCTGTTTGTGCTCCCAATAAAATAATCGGATTCATTTTCAAAATGTATTTGCCAAATAAAAGTCCAATAATATGAGGTAAAATGGCAACTGTTAATCCCGAAAGAATAATTGTAAATCCTAATTCCTGTAAACCAGAAATAAAACTCGGGCCTGCTGCTAACCCGACTAAACCTATAAATGTAGAAAGACCAACATTATCAAAAATCCATAAAGCTGCTTCAGGAATTCGTCCGAATACAGGAGTTTGTGAATGCAACCATCCAAAAATTAATCCCATAACCAATGCACCTCCGCTAGCTGTTAATGTTATTGAAATTCCGAAAATATTGATTGATAATAATCCTACAAGTCCTCCTAAAACAATTCCCGTCCCAAGAAAAATAATGTCTGTTTCAGAACTCAATCTATTTAAATATCCGATTTTTTTAGCAGCTGCTTCAAGTAATTTGAGTTTCCCCGAAATATTCAACACATCGCCTTTCAATATCACAGTATTCATATCAAATGGAATTTCATGATATTCTCTTCTGATTTTGTTTAACATTAAACCATCACCAATATCAGATTGATTGATTTCTTTAATAGTTTTGCCGGCAATTTCTTTACTGGTTACGGTAATTTCCATGTGGGCTATTGGAAAATCAAGTAATTCCGGATCTAAAACTTCTGGTCCAATTATAGAAAAACTGTCCAGAATAATTCCGTGTTGAGCCATAATAACCATAACATCATTTTCATGAATAATTACATCAGGTGTAGGCTCGATTAATTCCCGGTTATGACGCATTCTTTGAATTGAAAACCGGAGTCCTGAATTTTGTTCTTCAAATTCACCTACAGTCATTCCAACCCATTTTTCATTTGTAATTTTATAAGCCCGAATAATCCATCTTTGATAAGCCGGTTCAATTCCCGGTTCATGTTCTGTTTCGCCGGTTAAAGTTTTACTGAGTTTCTCGCTTTCTTCCTTTAAATTAACTCCTAATAGTTTTGGAGCTATAACTGTCATAAAAAAAACTAAGGAAATAGCTCCTAAAAGGTAAGTTGAAGCGTAAGCAACAGGAATATTATTAATCAATTCTGTTTTTTCAATATCTGAAATCTGAAGATGATTAATTGCCTCTGATGCAGTACCGATAAGAGTTGATTCAGAAAATGCACCGGCCAAAAGTCCGGCCGCAGTACCAACATCATATTTTAGAAATTTTGCAATTACAACTGTAATTAAGAGACAAGAAGTACAGATTATTACGGTTAAAGTTAACTGCGGAAGAGCATTTTTTTTGAGACCTTGAAAAAACTGAGGACCTACTTTATAACCGGTAGAGAAAAGAAAAAAATCAAAGAAAATTGTTTTTACTATCGGGTCAATATGAATACTTAACTGACCAATTAAAACTCCCGCTAAAAGAGTTCCTAAAACAAATCCTAATTTAAATGTACCTATTTTGATATGTCCAAAAGCAAATCCTAAAGCCAAAGTGAGAAATACAGCAAGTTCAGGATGTTCTTGCAGAATCCGCTTGAAACTTTCTAAGATTATATTACTCGCCATTGGATTTACATTTAAATTCTCACATTTAGCAATAAAACATACACCGGTTAATTCTAAAAAATATCTGGAAGAATTAGTTTTTCAAAGCACTTTCTTTAAAAATCACATTTAAATATAAATCTGATTTTAACATCAAATTAGGATGTATTAAATGTAGTTCTTTTTTTTTATTTAACATAAAATTATTTTAAAAATGTAAATTTAATCTGTCTAAATAATTCATCTTTTCGTTAAAATATTTAATATGTTTACCTTTATCTGCTATAAATATTTAAAACGGGTTTTAACTTGAAACTTTGTATCTTTGCGCCCAAATTAGAATCTAAAATAATCATGATTGAAATAGGAAAATATAATACATTAACAATTTTACGCGATACCAAAGTCGGATTGTTTTTAGGAAACGGAAATGAAGCAGAGGATATTCTTTTGCCAAATAAATACGTACCTAATGATTTTAAAATCGGAGATGAATTGACCGTATTTGTTTATTTAGATCATGAAGAAAGACCTATTGCAACTACACTTGAACCTTACATTCTTTTGAATGAATTTGCTCTTTTACGAGTAAATTATGTCAATAAAATCGGTGCATTTATGGATTGGGGATTAGAAAAAGACATTTTAGTTCCTTTCAAAGAACAGGCTCGTCCGATGGAAAAAGGAAAACGTTATCTGGTTTACCTTTATATGGACGAAAAAACCAATCGTTTGGTTGCTTCCAGCAAAACAAATCAATTTTTGAGTAACGATAACTTAACTGTAGAAAGAGGAGAAGAAGTAGATTTAATCGTTTCTCATATTACCGATTTAGGAATTAATGTTATTATAAATGAGCAACACAAAGGTTTACTTTATAAAGACGAAGTTTATGACGATTCGATAAGAACCGGAGACAGACTTAGAGGATATATTAAAACTATTCGTCCCGACAACAAAATAGACATTTCATTGCAAGCTTTAGGATATCAAAACATAGAACCGAATGCCGAAAAGATTTTGAATGAATTAAGAATAAGCCGTGGTTTTTTGAGATTAAATGACAATAGCCATCCGGAAGACATCAAGACTGTTTTGAAAATGAGTAAAAAGACTTTCAAAAAAGCGATTGGAGCTTTGTATAAAGACAAACTTATAGAAATCAAAGAAGACGGAATTTATCTTGTAAAAGAATAAATTCAGCCAAGAAGAAAACTAAACCTCAATTTATTTGAGATTTTTTTATACCATATTTTTAGGATTTACCCAATTATCAAAATCTTCGGCAGAAACATATCCTAAACGAATGGCTTCTTCTTTCAAAGTTGTCCCGTTTTTATGTGCTGTCTGAGCAATTTCGGCCGATTTATAATAACCAATTTTAGTATTTAAAGCTGTAACCAACATTAATGAATTATTTACCAATTCGTTAATTCGATTGTAATTTGGCTCAATTCCCTGCGCACAATGTTCATCAAAAGACAAACACGCATCTGCTAAAAGTCTTGCCGATTGGAGAAAGTTCACTGCCAAAAGCGGTTTAAAAACATTCAATTCATAATGACCTTGCGTTGCTCCAATAGAAATAGTCACATCATTTCCCATAACTTGGGCACAAACCATAGTTAGAGCTTCGCATTGAGTTGGATTTACTTTTCCCGGCATTATGGAAGAGCCCGGTTCATTTTCCGGGATTAAAATTTCACCAATCCCGGAACGTGGTCCGGAAGCCATCATTCTGATGTCATTTGCAATTTTATTCAAAGAAACAGCCAATTGTTTCAAAGCACCGTGAGTTTCAACAATAGCATCGTGAGCTGCCAAAGCTTCAAATTTATTTTGAGCAGTAACAAATGGATGTTTTGTAAATTTTGAAATATATTCGGCAACTAAAATATCATAACCTTTTGGAGCATTCAAACCTGTTCCAACGGCTGTACCTCCAAGTGCAATTTCAGAAAGATGAGGTAACGTATTTTTCAAAGCCTTTAATCCGTGATTCAATTGGGAAACATAACCCGAAATTTCCTGACCTAAGGTTAGGGGAGTAGCATCCATCAAATGAGTTCTTCCTATTTTTATAACATCTTTGAATTCATTTGATTTTTGTTCGAGCGTATTTCTTAACTTCTCAATACTTGGAATTGTATTTTCAACAACCAATTTATAAGCTGCAATATGCATGGCTGTTGGAAAAGTATCATTTGATGATTGAGATTTATTTACATCATCATTGGCTTTTATGAAAGATTCGTCTTCAATAATTCTTTTCCCGGCCAAAATCTGAACTCTATTGGCAATTACTTCATTTACATTCATATTTGATTGCGTACCAGAACCGGTTTGCCAGATTACTAAAGGAAAATGATCGTTGAGTTTTCCTGCAATTATTTCGTCACAAACAGCAGCAATTGCCTCTCTTTTTTCTTTAGAAAGAATTCCTAAATCACAATTTGTAAAAGCAGCCGCTTTTTTTAAATAAGCAAAACCTTCAATAATTTCGAAAGGCATAGAAGCCGGATGACCTATTTTGAAATTATTTCTGGAACGTTCGGTTTGTGCTCCCCATAATTTATCTACAGGAACTTTCACTTCACCCATAGTGTCTTTTTCTATTCTGTACTTCATGGCAAAAAAATTAAGAAGTCAATTTAGGAATTAATAATTTGTCAAAGAAGGAGATTGTGAATATTTTAGTAGGAAATGATTGGATTTAATTGGTAAGAAAAAAAAATAGCTTACATTTGTCCTTGAATTCATAAAATTCTGAAAAACATGTTTGAATTTAGTCAGTATTTAGGCTTTTTAATTTTCTTAACCATTCTAACTATAGGGTTTTGGTTAATGTTTTTCTTGGTTAGCTTTGTATTCTACTGGGTAGGAGGAGCAACTAAGGAATTGATTAAAGAGAGAAAAGAAAAGAAATTACAATCTTAATTAATTTTGATTGTAAAATAAAAAAGGAAACCAAAAACGGTTTCCTTTTTTTATGTATTTAATTTTATTCCTGATAATCGGGAGATTTCATTTCAAAAATTTCCAGTTTAAAATAAGAAATCGATGCGAAAATATGGTCAAAAATATCGGCCATAATGTATTCATAATTTACAAATCGTTTGTCACTTGAAAAAGTATAAATCTCCAGCGGAATTCCGTGAGGAGTTGGTTGCAACTGTCTGCAAAGCAAAATCATATCTTTATTCAAACCGGGATATTCTTCCAGATATTTGGTAATATATTTTCTGAACAACCCAAAATTGGTCATGTTTCTTCCGTTTACCAATAGTGATTTATCTATATTGTGCGACTCATTAAATCGATCTATTTCGGTTTGTCTTTGAGTAATATAAAGATTTACAAGCCTGATTTTTTTCAAATCTTCCAATTCGTTTTTTTCTAAAAACCGAATACTTGTTGCTTTTACAAAAATGTGTCTTTTAATTCTTCTGCCATTAGAACCAAGCATTCCTCTCCAGTTTTTAAAAGAATCCGAAATAAGGCTGTAAGTTGGAATTGTGGTCGTTGTATTATCAAAATTCCGAACTTTTACAGTTGCCAAATTAATTTCGATAACATCTCCATCGGCTCCAAATTTCTCCATGGTAATCCAATCTCCAATTCGAACCATATCATTTACCGAAACCTGAATACTGGCCACCAATCCCAGAATAGTATCCCTAAAAATCAAAATCACAATTGCAGAAATAGCTCCAAAAGTGGTCATTAAAGTTTTTATGGAAGTATTAAAAAGAAGTAAAATAATAGTAATTATCCCAAAAGACCACAAAACAATCATAATTACCTGAATATAACTATCTATGGGTTTGTCGCTATAATTCGGAATTTGTTTTAAATGAATCTTGAAACTGGTCAAAATAGTACTGCTAATCCATAAAATCAAAAGAACAATATAGATTTCGATAAGTTTGCCAAAGATATTTTCCCAATAAATAAAATGTTTCAGAATGATGGGAACGGCTTTGTAAACCACCAAAAGCGGAATTAGATGAGCAATATATTTGGTTGTTTGTTTGGAAACCAACAGATCGTCAAATTTAGTTTTCGTTTTTTTAGCCACAAAAACCATTATCTTTTCAAATACATATCTGAAAATCAAAAAAGTTAGATAGGCTAAAATACTCAGTAAAATCAAATTGACGATTGCGCTAAAATAACTGGCAAAAAAGTCGTTTACCTCCCTCTTTTTTAGAAATTTATAAAGCCAACCAAATATTTTCTCAACCGATTTTTGCATTTATTATAAATATTTTTTCTCTACATAAAAAGTTCCAAACGGAACTACAGATGCAAGACAAACAATCCCGAATTGTTTTATATTCCAGTTGTTTTGATCTTTAATCAAAATGGCCAAAAGAATATAAGCAATAAACAAACCTCCGTGAAGAGAGCCACAAATTTGAACATATTCGGGTTTTCCCAAAGCATATTTCAATGGCATTGCAACAAAAAACAGAAGTAACAGAGAAAGTCCTTCTCCAAGAGCGATAATTTTAAAAAATTTGTTCATTATAATTATTTTTTATTTAATACTAAATAACCTGAAATTCCACCTATAAGAGAAGCTATAAAAATTCCAATTTTTGCTTGTAAAATATATTCCTGATTAGTGAAAGCCAAATTAGTAACAAACAGAGACATTGTAAACCCAATGGAAGCCAGAAGTCCGACTCCTACAAGCTGTCTTGTTGTAATTCCATTAGGAAATTCAGCTATTTTCAATTTTACCAATAACGTAGAAAATCCAACAACTCCAATAAATTTTCCAATCAATAATCCCAAAGCAACTCCAATCATAACTGTATTTGAACTATTTGCAGATGAATTTCCAAAAATAGGAACACCGGCATTTGCCAAAGCAAAAACGGGCATCACTGCAAAAGTAACAAAAGAATGCAGATTTTGCTCTAATCTTTGCAAAGGTGGGATGACATGTCTGGGAACTTTACGAATATCTTCTAAGATTTGAAGTTGTTCACCTGTTAAATTAATAGATTCATTTTTATCACTATTTTTAAATTTATCAAGTAAACAATTCATTTTTTTCAAAAAAGTATTTTCATCTACTTTTGCTGTAGCAGGAATTGTAAATGCAATTAAAACAGCAGCAATAGTAGCGTGAATTCCTGACATTAAGAAAAATAACCAAACTCCTCCAATACCAATAATTCCGTAAAAATAAGTATTTCTGATTCCCATCCTGTTTGCTAAAACTAAAAAAGCTAAAAATCCGAAAGCAATGCCTAAATTAAATAATGAAATATTTGAAGTATAGAAAAAAGCAATTACTAAAACAGCTCCCAAATCGTCCACTATTGCAAGTGCCGTGAGAAATACTTTCAAAGGAGTTGGTATTTTATCTCCTAAAAGGTGCATTACTCCCAAGGCAAAAGCAATATCGGTTGCCATCGGAATTCCCCAACCCGAAAAGGTTTCTCCCTGAGAGTTGAAAAATATATAAATTAATGCAGGTACTAACATTCCGCCTAATGCTGCACCAATAGGCAGTATTGCCATTTTAGGATTTGACAATTCGCCGGCTATAAGTTCTCTTTTTAATTCTAATCCTACCACAAAAAAGAAAATCGACATCAATCCGTCATTTATCCAATGATGGAGGGTTTTGTTTAAATACAAATGATTGTTGATTCCGATGGTAAATTTATTTTCCCATAAATGAAGATACCAATCAGACCAAGGCGAATTTGCCATGAAAACGGCAAAAATAGCCGATAAAAAAAGTACAATTCCACCACCGGCCGAATTATGTATAAGAATATTCAGTGGATTTGTAACCCATTTTTTTGAAGGTGATTTAGAAAAATCAGTAAGCATCTTTTTTGAATCTGAATTAAACCGGCAATTTAACCATAATACCTTTATCTTTTTTTAACTAAACTTTTAAATTTAATTTTAAATGCGTTATTGATAAAAATAAGTCACAATTAAAACTAAAAATAGATTGAATAACTAAGCTTTAGCCTTACTTTTGCAAAAATTTCAATAAAATAATGCCTCACACCATTTCGGAAATAGAAGACAAGAAGGAATTATATACTTATCAAAAAAAAGCCATTGATGCTATTTTTGACAGGATGGATAATACGCCTTCCAATTATCATTTATTATATCAATTGCCAACCGGTGGAGGAAAAACCGTTATTTTCTCTGAAATTGTTCGTCGATATATAGCTGACCACAATAAAAAAGTGGTTGTTTTGACCCACAGAATTGAACTTTGTAAGCAAACTTCAAAAATGCTGAAAGGTTTTGGGGTAAAAAACAAAATCATAAACAGCAAAATTAAAGAAATGCCCGATCAGGACGAATATTCTTGTTTTGTTGCCATGGTTGAAACCCTGAAAAACAGGCTGAACGATGAATTACTTAAAATAGAAAACATCGGATTGGTTATTATTGATGAGGCTCACTATAATTCTTTCCGAAAATTATTGAGTTCTTTTCCAAAATCATTTATTCTTGGTGTGACTGCAACTCCTTTGAGTTCCAACATCAAATTGCCAATGAATGAAAATTATGATGAACTTATTGTAGGAGAAACTATTAGTTCATTGATTGAAAACAAATTTTTGGCAAAAGCAACAACATACAGTTATGATGTTGGATTAACGTCATTAAAAGTTGGAATTAATGGTGATTATACGGTAAAATCTTCAGATGATTTGTATATGAATATGGTAATGCAGGACAAACTTTTGCATGCTTACACAGAAAAATCGCTGAACAAGAAAACACTGATTTTCAACAATGGTATTAATACTTCTCTTTATGTTTATGAAACATTCAAAGAAGCTGGTTTTGATATCCGACACCTTGATAATACCAATTCTCCCGAAGACAGAAAAGAAATTCTGACTTGGTTCAAGAAAACACCCAATGCAATTTTGACTTCGGTTGGAATTTTAACAACCGGTTTTGATGAACCAACCATAGAAACAATTATTTTAAATAGAGCCACAAAATCGCTGACATTGTATTTTCAGATGATTGGACGTGGTTCCCGAAGACTTGCCAATAAAGAATCATTTAACGTGATTGATTTGGGAAATAACGCTGCCCGATTTGGTCTTTGGAACGAATCTATCGATTGGCAACATATTTTTAAATCTCCTGAATTTTATCTCGAAAATCTGCGTGATGATGCCGAAATTGAGATGAATTTCAAATATAAAATGCCGCCCGAATTAAGAGCTAAATTTAGTAAAACCGAAGTGGTAACTTTTGATGTTGAAGAAGAACATAAATTGATTATTTCCCAAAACCTGCGTTCAAAAGTGGTATTGGAAAAATCGATTGAACAACACGCGACCATGTGTGTTGAAAATTCAGAAGAATTAGTTGATGCTAAAGCTTTAGGAAAAGAACTTTCTGATGATATAGAATCAAGAGTTAAAACATATTCTAAATGTTTGAGTCAGTGCAGTAAAAATTATCGTGAATGGCTGGTTGAAGATTATAAAGTAAAATTGAATCTTCTCATTGGTAAAAAATTCAGAGAAGCATTATTTGAAGACTAAATTTTGATTTTCAAATAAAACTCAAACTCCTAAAAAACACAAAAATGACAAATAAATTCTCTGAACTTGGTTTATCAGAAGTAATTATAAAAGGATTAAACGATTTAAAAATCACAACTCCTACCGAAATCCAGGAAAAATCAATTCCGGTTTTATTAGAAAAAAAAGATGATTTTGTAGGACTTGCAAAAACCGGAACCGGAAAAACATTAGCTTTCGGATTACCGTTATTAGAATTAATCGACACCACAAATCCAACTATTCAGGCAATAATTCTGGCTCCGACAAGAGAATTAGGTCATCAGATTTTTTCAAATCTGGAAGTTTTTTCTCAATATATTCCTGGACTTTCTATCGCTTCTGTTTGCGGGGGAATTCCGATTAAACCTCAAATAGAACGTTTGACTCAACCAACTCAAATCGTCATTGCAACTCCGGGAAGATTAATTGATTTGGTAAAAAGATACGCAATCAACATCAAACAAGCAAATTATTTGATTCTTGATGAAGCCGATGAAATGGTAACAGCCTTAAAAGAAAGTTTAGACGAAATTGTTGCTGAATTACCAAAAAACAGACGCACCTGGTTATTTTCGGCCACTATGCCGGGAACTATCAAGCAATTGATTCAGAATTATATGTCGAAACACATAATTCAGGTTAGTGCCGATATGAAAACTGTTGGAAATCTTGGAATCAATCATGAATATGTAGTTGTTGACCCAATAGAAAAACTGGAAGTTTTAATGCATTTTCTAACTTCTAAAGAAGGAGAACGGGGAATTATATTTTGTAAAACAAAGGCAGCCGTTAATAAATTGGCTAAAAATTTAGCTATTAACCGATTTTCATCGGGAGCATTGCACGGAAGTTTGACGCAACCGATTCGTGACAGAATCATGGAGCAATTCAGAGCCGGACACATTAATATTTTGGTCGCAACCGATTTGGCAGCCAGAGGAATTGACGTAAAAGAAATTTCTTATGTTGTCAATTATCATCTTCCGGATGTTTATGAAACGTATGTTCACAGGAGCGGAAGAACCGCAAGGGCAGGAGCAAAGGGGCTTTCTTTGACTGTTTTACAAGAAGAAGAAAAAGCCGATTTGACAGATTTTGAAAATGAACTGGGTATTAAATTCAAAGAATTTAAAAAGCCGGATGCCTTAAGTTTAGAAGAAAATAACTTGCTTTTATGGTCTAAACAAATTTTCAAAACCAAGCCAAATCACGATCTTTCTTCAGAATTAAAAGAGAAAATCAAAACCGTTTTTCATCATTTGACAAAAGACGAATTGATTGAAAAGATGCTGGCAAGTCATATTCTTTTGAATAAAACTGAAGTAGTTTTGAAAACCGAAAAAACTTCAAAAAAGAAAAGATAAATTTCTTTAAACCGAAAAATTATTTCACAGAGAAACACAAAGAATTCATAAAGATTAGCAAAGTTCAATACAAATTGAAACGAATGAACGATTCATCCGTGAAATCAGTAATTATTTGAAAATATAAGTTTAAAAAGAAATGCTTCCTAAAATTAATTCAGGAAGCATTTTCTTTTTAAGAGGTTTATAATGAAATTAGTTTTCAATCCAATTGATTACCTCAGGATCCATGGGAGATGTTTTGTGAGCAATAATTTTTTCTAATTTCCCGTCTTTGCCAATCAGGTATTTTTGAAAATTCCATTTTACTTCGCTATCCTGAAAATCATTCAAAGATTTTTGGGTAAGAAATTGATAAACTTCATTCATTTCGGAACCTTTTACTGTAATTTTTGACATCATCGGAAAAGTAACTCCATAATTTTTTTTGCAAAAAGCCATTATTTCCTGATTACTTCCCGGTTCCTGTTGTCCGAAATCATTGGCAGGAAAACCAATAATTATAAAATCTTTAGCTTTATATTTTTGGTACAAATCTTCCAGAAATTTATATTGAGGTGTATTTCCGCATTCTGAAGCAGTATTTACAATCATTACTTTTTTCCCTTTTAAGGAAGCAAAATCAAAATTATTTCCGGAAATATCATCGACTTTAAAATCATAAAAACTTTTTTTCATTTTAACTGATTTTGAATTGTTTTTTGTGTCTTTGTGTTTTTCTGTCGATTGAGCACAACCAACATTTGAAATTAGAATAACTAATATACAAATTAGTAACGATACTTTTTTCATGTTTTTGATTTGAATTTATAAAGATGGAAAGTTATGAAATTTTCATTAAAAACTTTCTCCGTCGTTGAAATAGAAAGTTTTGGAATCTCTACCAATTCCATAATTAATTATAAAATTGGTCAACGTTTCTTTGTCAAGTAATATTCGTAAACCTACACCAGCCGCAGGCTGAAAATAATGCATCAATTTTACATTTCGGTCAATATCACTTGCAGTTGTAGCATTGGCAAAAACAGTTCCGCTAATCATTTGATTTTTGGTAATAGGAAAACGGTATTCTGTTTCAAAATACATTAAGTTCGATCCGCGGATAAGTCCCTGTGTATATCCTTTTCCACTGCGGCTTCTTTGATCCCAACCAAGAGCCGGTAAATTGAGATACGGAACTTTGCCTAAAACCAAATATTGTCCGTATGCCCAAAATCCTAAGACGTGTTGTTTATTTGTCTTACTTAACGGAATAAAATATCTGGTTTCTGCCAAAATTGAACCATTGGCAAATTGGTTTTTCAAGACAGAAGGATTATGTCGGTAATTGAGATTTACAAAAAGACCTTTATTGGTATTTACCAGATTATCTCTGGTATCATAAATCAGATTTAGGCTAAAACCATTTACGTAATAATGTTTATCACTAAAACCATATTTTTTACTATAATCATAATGGTATGTGAATTTTCCGTTTTCTACATCCAGGTTTTTATCGTTGATATTGGTGTAACCGTCTAAATGAAAACCGGTTCCTACATAAAAAGAAGGCAAAACATTCCATGAAATTGTCTGATGAATTTTCAGATAATTGTATTCCATGGGTTGCTCTATACTTTGAATATCAAAATTTTCTTTTTTCCAATTTGACGGAATAATATCAGATCCAAGACCATAATTAGACTGAGAAAAAACAAAATAACGCCAATCACCACTCAAAAAAAGCTTATCATTATTCAAATACATATTGTTTTTAAAATAAGTAAGAACCTGATTTTTGGTAGTATAGGAACCTCCGGCATTTATACTTGAAAATTTGTTTTCTGCTCTTTTTCTGAAAGTATAAAGGCTCAAAACACCAAAAGTAAACCCATAAGCAGGCTGAACTCCGAAAACCGGAAAAACCAAAAGAACATTGTTTTTTACCGGTTTTTTTATTGCTAATGCAGATTTTTCTTCCTTAAAAATTTCCATTATACTTTTTAATGGATATTGCTTTATGCTGTCTTTTTGTATCTGAGCAGACAAATTCTGGCAAAACGCATTAAAAACGGTTAAAAAGAAAATTATTCTAAACAAATAAATGTTTTTAAAAGTCATTATTTGGATTGTGTTTTGTCTCAAATTATATTTTGAGAATATAAAAAAACGCTGTCAAAAAGATTCTGACAGCGTTTGCAAAAATATAAAAGTTTAATGTTATTGAACTTTTTTAGTGCGCTCAATTTCTCCGATAAAAGGAACTGAGTTCTGAATTTCTAACTGGATAGTAGTTTGCAGGTAATTTTCTAATTGTAAAAACTTAGCTGCATCTAATGATCCGATTACTTTTTTGAATTTTCCGTAATAGTTTGAATACAATTTTTGGTAATTTAAATTGTTTTTCAGTGTTTCTTTGGCCAATTCATCGGCTTTTTCTTCGGTCAAACTAACGTAGTTTTTTGCGTATTCATCCAGCAAGCGTACTTTTTCTTTTCCTAATTCTTTGCGTTCAATTTCATATTTATCATAAATGCTCATGAAAGCTGCTTTTTGAGTTTCGGGCAAATTCATATATTCATTTACCAATTGTAGTTTAGACTTTCCGTAAACACTTTGTAAAATTTCTACATCTTCTTTCATTGTAGATTGAGCAAAAATTGCTGTTGAAAAAACTAATGCTAAAAATAAAATACCTTTTTTCATAATAATATATCTTTTGTTGTTAATATTTATGGTTCTTTCAAAAATATAAAAACAATTTTAATAAAAAAACTATTATTAATAAAAACTTAAAAAATCAATTTTACTGGTAAAATATGATTTTTTACTTCTTAGAAAAGCTCATTAAAACTTTTTTTTCATTCATAAAATGAAGTGTTTTTCCGTTATTTTCAATCTTATAATTTGTGGTTCTGGACAAATTTATCATAAAAGATTGTTCTCCGGCTCCATCCTGACAATACATTTTTGTAGCAGTCATCGGACTATTGAAATTAATATTGTTATTGTCTAAATTAAAACTTCCTGAAAAAGAATTACAACTATTGTTTCCTGAAACAAGATTTTGCTTACTATTGAACCGAATATATGGTTTTCGATCTGTTTTATACAAATCGTCATAACTTTTTTCGGGCACATTTATATAATAAAGATCCCACATTCCGTCTAATTTTGAAGAATCGATACCGGTTATTTTAGATGTTGATTTGCATCCCACAAAAAAGAGAGACAAAAAAGCAATAAATAGTGATAACCAAACAAAGGACATCTTTTTTTTCATTTTTATTTAAATAATTTAGATTCGAAAATTAATATCTCAAAAATAATCATTATTTTATCTTTAGATTTAAAATATTCAAAAAATAAGAATCAATCTGAAAATTATACTGCTATAAATATTAAATTTACATCCTCTTTTTAACTAATTTTTTTGAAAATGAAAAAAATAAATCTATCTATTCTAGCTCTGATTACAATTGCTTTAGGTTGCAAAACCGATAAAACAACTGAAAAAGAACCTTTAAAAAATCTAAAAATTGATTTTGAAGCAAAAAGTAACAGCACCGTTTCGGGATATGCCACTTTTACCGAGGAGAAAGGAAAAGTGACTTTTACCGCCAAAATTTCAGGTTTAAAACCCGGAATACATGCCATTCATTTGCATGAAAAATCAGATTGTTCTGCTGCCGATGGTAGTTCTGCCGGAGGTCATTGGAATCCAACCTTCAAAAAACACGGAAAATGGGGAGAAGGAGAATACCACAAAGGAGATATAGGAAATTTTACGGCAGATGATAAAGGAAACGGTACTCTTACATTTACTACCGATGAATGGTGTATAGGTTGCGGAGACGAAACAAAAGATATTTTGGGCAAAGGACTTATTGTTCACGAAGGATCTGATGATTTTGTATCTCAACCAGCAGGAAATGCTGGTGCCAGAGTTGCTTGTAGCGGAGTTGTTAGATAAATTAGTTTTCAGTGAATAGTCTTAATGTATTGGAATTTGGAGTTTATTTTTTTGATTTTTGATATTGAACTTTGTCATTGATATTGACATTGAATTTTGATTACATTTGTCTTCTCAAAATACAATTATGATTAACCCATCGGCAAACGGCTGGATTGATAAATTTTTTATAGAACAGAAACCATTACTGCTTCCTGTAGTGGTAAATCAGGATTTGTTTTATAAAAAAGTTCGGGAAACCGGATTTATTTATGGACACATAATTGATTTAAATACACTCAATGACATTGATATTAGCAAATGGATGCGAGATGAAATATCTAAAGTAGCTCTTCTCAACTCCTTGTTTGATATTTATGGTTTAACAATTGGCGAAAACGATTCTGTCAAATTTCTTCAGAAAGCAGTTGCTTTTTATGACGAAATGAATCCTCAGGGTTTTAATTTATTTCAAAAAGTATTACCAAATTCGTCAACTTCTGCAAATCTGGAGAAAATTATAAGCGAAAGAGTTGAAACCAATAAAAATATTATCAGTAAAAACTTTTCGCATATTATTACCAATGCGTTACTTTTTATTGATGTATTGGCTTTTCGACAATATTTGATAAATGATAAAATTCCGAAAAATTATCTGAAAAATATGGAGGAAACGATTGTTAAAATTGTTTCTTCGGCCTTAAAAACCAAAAGAAAAGCATCAAAATATGATGAATTGGTTATTAAACTTTTTGAAGCTTCGGTTCGTTACAGTAAATTCTCAAATGTATCGGTTCAGAATCTTGAAGAATTGAACTTGTCATATTTTACTTCCGATTTAGAGAAATATTATCTAATCGATATGGCGGGTATGACTTTGTGGAGTGACGGAGTGGTTGAAGAAAATGAAAAATCATTCTTATTTCAATTGGCCGATTCAATGAATGTAACAGATCAGTTTGTTTTTGACAGCATTGAAGACATTAATAATTTTATTCTTTTACACAAAAAAGACATTCCATATTTCAATTATTCCAATCCTGTAAAGCATTTTTATGATCAAACTACTCACAGTGTCGAAGTTTTGATTTCAAGAAATAAAAAACGACTTTATAAAGAAATCACTGAAAGTGGAGAATTAATGGTTTTATTAGCTCATTCAACACAAAGAGATTTGGATGAGAATGAGAAGAAAAAAATCAAAAAACAACTTTTAGATATTTGTAAAACAATTCCTTCTTTAACTATATTTTTATTGCCGGGAGGTAGTTTGTTACTGCCAATTTTGATAAAATTCATTCCAAAATTACTTCCTTCGGCTTTCAATGAAAATTTAGACCACGATTAATTCCTAAATTTATTCTTTCACAATAATCAAAGTTGCTTTCGCTCCGGTTGCAAGATTCCACTGATTTGATGAAATAAGTACGCCTTTGTCATCAAACATTTTAAATTCGGCTGTATTTGGTCCGGAACTTCCTTGGTTCAAAGCCTGAAAATCAATTTTATTAAAACCATTGACCAAATTAATTCTTACTACTTTATAAACAGAATCAAGATAAATATCTTCTTCAACGATTTCATCATTTAGATACACTCTGATTCTGTCACCATCAACTTCTCCAAAATCACGACAAACAAATTTCACATAAGCACCATTATTTCTAAAATCTCCCAAGTAATGATTGCTTTTAAAAGCTGAATTGGTATTACTTTCTTTTTCATTTAACTTTCGTTCAACATCTTTTCCGGGTTTTACAAATTCATCCTTCTGAATAATATTAACCGATTTTGGAGATGAAGTGTCCCAATTTGAAAACTTTGGTTTGCTTTCCGGCAATTTATCAAAATTGGAATTTGCAGGAATATCTACATTCTTTTTAACAGGAATCCCCATAGCCGGACTGATCGATTTTTGAATAAAATCAGATTGCGAAAATGCTTCTAAAGAGAAACTTAACGATATAAAAAGAAAAAACAGTCTCATTTTTTGAAATATATAATAGTATGCCGAAAATTGCGTTTAAATATATGTAAAAAGAAATTATAAACTTTCGAAGAACAAATATTTACAATTATTTTAAGAAAACGTAAGTATTTTACATTAAATTGCTTTCGAATAAAACTAAAACTTCAGGTATATGAACCAAATAAAAATTCTTTGGGTAGACGATGAAATAGATTATCTAAAACCTCATATTTTATTTTTAGAAAAGAAAAATTATAAGGTTACTACCTGCAACAACGGGCGTGATGCCATTGATATTTTTGAACAAGGCAATTTTGATGTTGTTTTTCTTGACGAAAATATGCCCGGAATGAGCGGATTGGAAACTTTGCAGGAAATTAAAGAGAAAAAATCGACTACTCCGGTAATTATGATTACCAAAAGTGAGGAAGAATACATTATGGAAGAAGCTATTGGTTCAAAAATAGCCGATTATCTCATTAAACCGGTTAATCCTAATCAGATTTTACTGAGTTTAAAGAAAAACTTAGATCATTCCAGATTGGTTTCAGAAAAAACCACTATGGATTATCAAAAAGAATTCCGAAAAATAGGAGAGGATCTGATGATGATTCGTGATTTTGAAGATTGGATTGAACTTTACAAAAAATTGATCTATTGGGAGATTGCTCTTGAAAATATCAATGATCAGGGAATGATTCAAATATTAGAATCTCAAAAAACGGAAGCTAATTCACTTTTTGGAAAATACATTGAAAAGAATTACGAAAGTTGGTTTACCTCAAATACTGAAAAACCAATACTTTCTCATAATCTTTTTAAAGAACTGGTTGTTCCTGAACTTGAAAAAAAAGAAAAGCCAATTCTTTTTGTAGTTATTGACAATCTTCGTTATGATCAATGGAAAGTTTTTGAAAATGTGGTTCAAAATTTCTACAAAATAGAAAAAGAAGTTCCTTATTTTTCTATTCTGCCTACAGCCACTCAATATGCTAGAAACGCTATTTTCTCCGGATTAACTCCGCTTGAAATGGAAAAACAACTTCCTCAATATTGGAAAAACGATGTAGATGAAGGAGGTAAAAATTTGCACGAAGAAGATTTTTTGAACGAACAATTGAAACGTTTGAGATTGAATATTAAGCACGATTATTTCAAAATAACAAATTTTGCAGGAGGAAAAAAATTAGCAGAAACTTTTAAATCATACAAAACAAACGATTTGGTTACTGTAGTTTATAATTTTGTTGATATGTTATCTCACGCCAAGACAGAAATGGATGTGGTAAAAGAATTAGCTTCTGATGATAAAGCTTATCGTTCGCTTACATTGAGTTGGTTCAAAAACTCGCCACTTTTAGAAATTATTCAGCAGGCACAAAAATTAGGTTTCAAATTGGTATTAACAACCGATCACGGTACAATCAATGTCAAAAATCCTTCAAAAGTAATAGGAGACAAGAATACAAGTCTGAATCTTCGATACAAAACAGGAAAAAGTTTAAGCTATGAAAACAAAGATGTTTATGCTGTAAAAGATCCAAAAAACATTGGGCTTCCTTCAATAAATATGTCGAGTTCTTATATTTTTGCAAAAAATGATTTGTTTTTGGCTTATGTAAATAATTATAATCATTATGTAGGGTATTACAAAAATACTTACCAACATGGAGGAATTTCACTTGAAGAAATGATTATTCCTTTTTTGATTTTAAATCCAAAATAAATAGCATAAATAACTGTAATTCAAATAAAAACAATAATTAACTTAAAGTTTTAAAATAATATAAAATATATGGAGATTATCTTCTCGTTGGATAAAATTAATGAAGTAGCTGAAAAAGTTATTCAACAAAATCCTCATAAAATAATTCTGTTTAACGGAGAAATGGGAGCAGGAAAAACAACCTTTATAAAAGCTCTTTCAAAAGCTCTGGGAGTAAGTTCTCCTACCAGCAGTCCTACTTTTTCTTTGGTAAATGAATACGAAGCAACAGATGGTAATTTGGTTTATCATTTTGATGTTTATCGTCTAAAAAATGAAACTGAAGCTCTTGATATGGGAATAGACGAATATCTCTATTCGGGCGAATGGTGTTTTATAGAATGGCCCGAAAAAATCCAAAATTTACTCCCTTCTGAATATTCTGTCATCAATATTGAAAGTTTGCCTGACGGAAACAGAAAATTAGTTTTATCATAAAAAAAGAAAGGCTTCAAAAAATCATTTTGAAGCCTTTTTTACTTTGATATTTGACTAAAACTTAAACGGCAGAAATTTCTTTTAAGCCGGCAATAGTTTCAATTGGATTTTCAGCTTTAAATACAAAACTTCCGGCTACTAAAACATCGGCTCCGGCTTTTGCCAATTGGGCTGCATTTTTACTTGTAACACCACCATCAATTTCAATAATTGTAGAAGCATTTTTTCTAACAATTAATTCTTTCAGTTTTTCAACTTTAGAATAAGTATTTTCAATAAAAGATTGTCCTCCAAATCCAGGATTCACACTCATTATACAAACCAAATCAATATCATTGATTACATCTTCCAACAGATTTATGTTTGTATGAGGATTCAAAGCAACACCGGCTTTCATTCCTTCTGCTTTAATAGCCTGAAGCGTACGATGAAGATGTGTACAAGCTTCATAATGTACTGTTAGAATATTTGCACCTAAATCCTTGAATGTTTTAATATAACGATCCGGATCAATAATCATTAAATGTACATCAATAGTTTTTTTTGCATGTTTATTGATTGCTTCCAAAACCGGCATTCCGAAAGAAATATTCGGAACAAAAACACCATCCATAATATCAATATGAAACCAATCGGCCTGGCTATTGTTTATCATTTCAATATCTCGTTGCAGATTGGCAAAATCAGCCGCCAATACAGAAGGTGCTATAAGGGTATTCTTTTTCATTATCTAATGTTTTATAAAATTGAAAATTCCAAACTCCAAAATAATCTTGGAATTTGGAATTTTTATCTTTTAAAATTTATCCTAAATAAGTTTTAAGGATTTTGCTTCTTGAAGTATGCTTCAACCTTCGGATTGCTTTTTCTTTAATCTGACGAACACGCTCACGGGTTAAATCAAAAGTTTCTCCGATTTCTTCCAAAGTCATTGGATGTTGATCTCCAAGACCAAAATACAAACGAACCACATCGGCTTCTCTTGGAGTAAGAGTTTCCAAAGAACGTTCGATTTCTGTACGCAATGATTCCTGAATCAAATCACGATCCGGATTTGGAGATTCTCCTGAACGCAATACGTCATAAAGGTTAGAATCTTCACCTTCTACAAGAGGTGCGTCCATTGACAAGTGGCGACCAGAGTTTTTCATAGACTCTTTTACGTCATTCACTGTCATGTCTAATTCTTTTGCAATTTCTTCAGCAGAAGGCGGACGCTCATTAGATTGCTCCAATAAAGCGTACATTTTGTTGATTTTATTGATAGAACCAATTTTATTCAAAGGCAAACGAACAATACGAGATTGTTCTGCAAGCGCCTGAAGAATAGACTGACGAATCCACCAAACAGCATAAGAAATGAATTTAAAACCACGGGTTTCATCAAAACGTTGAGCTGCTTTGATAAGACCTAAATTTCCTTCGTTAATCAAATCGGGAAGTGTAAGACCTTGATTTTGGTATTGTTTTGCCACCGAAACCACGAAACGCAAATTGGCTTTTGTCAATTTTTCTAAAGCTCTCTGATCTCCGGCTTTGATTTTTTGTGCCAATTCTACTTCTTCATCAGCAGTAATAAGGTCAACTTTCCCTATTTCCTGTAAATACTTGTCTAATGAAGCAGTTTCACGATTAGTTACCTGCTTGGTGATTTTAAGTTGTCTCATTTTATGTTTCCTTAATTTTTAAGTGTACTAGCATTGTACGGAAGAAAATGCAAAAGGTTACAAAAAAGCATCATTTTTTTAAAAAACTAAAAAAAATGATGCTTTTCGTAACCTATTAAATCTATTAAAAGTTAACCTCAATTGAATTGATATAATCCTGATAATCTCCTAATTCAGGCTTTTCTTTGATATATTGCTGAAGCCATGCAACAAGCTCATCAATTTCATACGGGAGCATTGTTTTTATTGCCTTTTCAACTTCTTTAGAGAAAAGATTAGGGTCGAAACTTACGTTTTTTAAAACTTTCTGGGTATGAACAAAATTTAAAGTATTCATTTTGGCGTAATTAGTTATAGTGCTTAAAAAGCGTTTCAAATATACGTCAAATAATGTATTTGTAAAACAAAAATTACAAATATTTTAATATTTCTGTTAATAAAACCATGTTTTAAGTAGTTATAACTATGAAAAGGTTAAATTATACTAAACAAAAAACTTTTGATTTACAATACTATTTTATTTATTCACAAAAAAATATAATTCCTAAATTTCTTTTAAACACGAAATTAAATAATCAATTTCTTCCTTGGTATTATAATGAGAAAATGAAATTCTAAGGCTTGGTTTTTTTGAATCTTCTAAATCAAGAATTTCAGCCAATACATGTGAGGGTTTTATACTTCCGCTTTGACAGGCACTTCCTCTTGAAACCGCAATTCCTTTCATATCCAGACCGAAAAGTATCATAGCTGTTTTCTCTTCCGGAAAAGGAAGCAAAATATTCAATATGTTATAAAATCCGTCTGACTCACCGTTTATTTGGAAATCAGGAAATTCAATTTCAAGTTTATTTACAAGATAATTTCTTAAATTGGTGATGTGATTTCTTTCTGCTTCCAAATTTTCATAAGCAAGAGACAAAGCTTTTGCCATTCCGGCAATTTGATGAACTCCTTCTGTGCCTGCACGCAAACCTTTTTCTTGTTCTCCTCCAAAAATCAAAGGTTTCAAAACGATATTTTTTCTGACAAAAGCAAAACCAATACCTTTTGGTCCGTGAAATTTATGTGCACTGGCAATCATAAAATCAATTGGCAATTCTTGTAAATTAATCTCTGTTTTACCAACCGACTGAACCGTGTCTGAATGAAAATAAGCGTTGTTTTCCTTACAGATTTGACCAACACGTTTTAAGTTTAAAACAGTTCCAATTTCATTATTAACATGCATTAAACTTACCAAAGCTTTTTTCTGTTGAGATAAAAGCTCCACCAAATCATTCAGATTTACCTTTCCGTTTGGGAGAATTTCTACAAAATCAACTTGAATTCCGAATTCGTTTTGAAGAGCTTCAACCGTATGCAATACAGCATGATGCTCTATTTTACTGGTTATTATTCGTTCTACTTTTAAATCTCTTATAGCCGAACGCAATATCCAGTTATTAGCCTCAGTCCCGCCAGAAGTAAAAATAATTTCCTGAGCCGAACAATTCAGATTTTGAGCAATCGATTTTCTGGCAAGTTCCATTGTGTTTTTGGCAGTACGACCAAAACTATGAGTAGATGACGGATTACCATATTGTTCGGTCATTACTCTGGTCATTTCTTCAATAACTTGCGGGCGTATAGCTGTTGTGGCAGCGTTGTCTAAATATATCTTTTTCATAGATTATACTAATTCAGGCTTTTTGGAAGGCAAAAGCACTTTAAAATTAAATACAAAAATTGCAATTAAAATCAAAAAATAAGATGCAATTTGCAATGATGAAACTACTTCTTTGTAATACAGAATTGCCAATACGAAATTAATCAGAGGATTAATATAAATCATTATTCCTACGGCAGAAGAATTAATTCCTTTGAGTGCATATAGATTTAAAAACAAAGGAATTATGGTAAAAATTACTACGATTATTGTAATATAAAAGTAGAAATTAAACTCAACAGGCAAATTGCCACTATAACTTGGATAGAAAGGTAAAATCAATAAAGCTGTTAGCAATAATTGAATATTGAGCAGTAAAAACTTATCTATTTCATTGTTTTTACGTTGACTTACCAAGTACAAAGCATACGTGATTGCAACGATTAAACTGTAGAAAATATCCTCAAAATGATTTAACGACAATAAAGAACATCCAAAAAAACTGATTCCAACAGCTAACCATTGCCAATTATTTAGTTTCTCTTTCAGTAGAAAATAAGCAAAAACAGTAGTCAAGATCGGACAAATCAAATAAGCCAACGAAGCTGCTTTTACACTCACATGATTCATCACATAAATAAAAACAAACCAATTTGAACTGAGCAACAATCCTCCGCCCAAAGTGAGAAATGCAATACTTTTCTTGTGTTGAATTGTACTGTTTTTAAAATGATTCCAGTTTTGAATCAATATTTTTTTTCTGAAAAAGAAATTAATAAAAGACATCAAAATAACACTCAAAAATACTCTGTAAAATAAGATGTCTAAAGAAGGATATTCGTGAAGAGGTTTTAATCCGAAGCTGAAAAACCCCCAGATAAAGAAAGCCGAAAAGGCAGCAAAATAATATTTAGATTTTTCCATTTATAACATTCCGTTATATTTTCTTATAAACCATTCAAATGATAACAAAATCAAAATACCAATTAACAAACTTTCCCAATCTATGATAGCTAATTTAATAGTTTTACTTTTTTGAATGGTTTTATATTCTTGGTCTTCAAGTAATTTTTTTATCAAATCATCAACCTGATTCGGCATGAAAACCGAAGATTGTGTTCTGTTGGCAAGTTGTTTTAATTGCTGTAAATCAGGATTTACAAATTGCTTTTCAATATCAAAATCCAGAACTTCAAAATATCCGTTATAAACTGAATTTGAATTCAATTCTTTAACCGAAAATTGATATTGCCCGGCAGAAAGTCCGTCAAGATTCACTTTGAAAGCATTATTATCTCTGAGCAAATCAAATTGCTTTCGGTCTTTTGTTTTCTTATTGATTACAGAAATTGTCAAACGGGCATTTTCATCAAATTCATAGTTTTTGTTGAAATATTGAGCCGTTATTTCAAGTGATTCTCCTGAATTATAAAAATTTTCGTGATTTACAACCAACGACTTTTTCGAATTATTCGAAATCAGATATTGAACAATTTTATCAATGAAAATATCATATTTATCATACGATTTATTGGCAACATGGCTAAACATTCTCCATTTCCATGAATTTTCACCCAAAAGAAAAGCCGAACGTTTTCCCTGATTTTCAAAAAATGACAATAACGGAAAATTAGTCGCTACATTTCTGATAGACGAAGACAACAAAACTTCGGCATTTCCATTGATTGTTGCTGCTCCGAAAGCATTTTGAAGAGGAGGGAAGCTTTCAAATCCAAAATTATCAATCGCAAACAAATTGAATTTAGAATCAAATCCGGCTGAATAATCTTCTTTTTGATTACTCATGTTAAAAGAAAAATTACTTTGCTGTTGATTTAAAAACGAGAAATCGGTTTTTGTTCCTGTGATAATAAAAGTGTTAATTCCGGCTGCTTTATTTTGTTCAAAAACAGTTCTGAAATCAGAATTTGGTTGATAGAAAATCAAAAGATTAAAATTTTGTAAACTTTTGATTTCGTTAGGATTACAAATAATCACTTTACGTTGTGAATTAGATTCAATTGAGCGTTTCAAAGCCCCTAAATCGGGATGATTTAATGTAGAAATCAAAGCTATTTCAGAACGCTGATCGATTATTTCTACAGCAAAATTCTTAACATTATTATAAGTATTCTTTTCCGTTGCTTTTGAAGTAATGGCTGCTTTAAAAATTTGCAATCCAATTTTTTTAGCCGGCAATAAAACAGAAATTAAAGCTGTTTTTTTATTTGGAGAAAAAGAAACATTTTGTTTCGAAATCACATTATTTCCTTGAAAAATACTGAAATCAGCTGAAATATTTTTAGTTCCCGCATATTGCAAAAAGACTTCCACAGGAAATTTATTCTTGTGAAAAACGTATTTATTTACATTAAGTTGAGTGATTTTTAAATCCAAAAAAGTAGTTGTATCTCCTAAAATCAAAGGATAAACTTTATTGTTTTCATCAAAATTATAAACATAATCATCTCCTTGCGTTTGATTTCCGTCTGAAATTAAAACGGTTGGGAATTTCTTATTTTTATAATTGTTCTTTAAATTTTTAGCAACCAATTCTAAATTGGTTTGTTTTCCTTTGAAATCAAAACTTTCAGAAAGTTCAGTTTCTGAATCAAACTTAAATGATTGAATATCAAATTTTTCGTTCAAATCTTTGTTTGAACTTATCTTTTGATATAATTCCAAAGCAATTTTATCAGCCTTCAAATCAGCTACAGAGCCTGAATTGTCAACAACAATTGCCAATGGTGTTTTTTCTGTTTCTACTGAATTCCTTGTTATTTTTGGATTAATCAATAAAATCAGAATTGCAAAAACAACAAAAAAACGCAAAACAGCCAAAACCCAATGAATTTTGTTTCTGTTTTGCGTTTTGTAAAAATATTGGTAAAATGATAGACCCGTAGCAATCAGAATCGATACAAGTATTAATAAGATTGTTGTGGTTGTCATATTTTGGTCATCAGTTGATAAGCTCCAATATTTTATTTATTCAAAAATTCTTTTCCTTTTTTACTGGTTAGCAATTTAATAATAAATATTAAAACCGAACCAACTTGTAATAATATCGAAATTGGGATAAGCAGACTAGCAGTGATAAAATAAAATTCTATGTGCTGTATTTTTAGAAATGCGCCAACAATAGCAAGTAGCATTCCTAAAACAAAAGCTACAAGTAAATATTTATTTTTCATAATACTGATCATTAAAAAAATCTAAATTAATCATCTGCTTTAAATGCTTACCAAACGTAAACTACATATTAAGTAAGCATTCCTCCGTCAACATTCAAAACCTGTCCGGTCACATAGCTACTCAAATCAGAAGCTAAGAAAAGACAAGCATTTGCAACGTCTTCGGTAGAACCGCCACGCTTCAAAGGAATAGTTTCATTCCATCCTTTTACAACTTCAGGGTTCAATTTAGCGGTCATTTCTGTTTCAATAAATCCAGGAGCAATTGCATTGCAACGGATGTTACGAGAACCTAACTCCAAAGCGATTGATTTTGTAAATCCAATTACACCGGCTTTTGAAGCAGCATAGTTTGCCTGACCAGCATTTCCTTTTACCCCAACAACAGAACTCATATTGATAATAGAACCAGAACGTTGTTTCAAGAAAGGTTTTTGAATTGCTTTTGTCATATTGAAAACCGATTTAAGGTTCACATCAATTACTTTATCAAAATCTTCTTCCGACATACGCATCAAAAGATTGTCTTTTGTAATTCCTGCATTATTGATTAAAATATCAACTGTTCCGAATTCAGCCAAAACAGCATCAACAAAAGACTGAGCTTCGTTGAAATCGGCTGCATTTGATTGATATCCTTTTGCTTTAATTCCTAAAGCATTCAATTCGTTTTCTAAAGCTGTAGCCGATTCTACAGAAGAACTGTATGTAAAAGCAACATTTGCACCGTGTTTTGCAAAAATTTCAGCAATTCCTTTACCAATTCCGCGACTTGCACCTGTGATGATCGCAGTTTTTCCTTGAAGTAATTTCATATTAATGTTTATTGATTCTAAAATGTTGTGATTTATTTTACTGTTTGAAATAAAATTTTTCTTAATAAAATGTATGCAAATATAAAAATTGTTTGGTGTATGAAGATTGTGAATTTCTATTTTTTACAAAAAAACTCAAATTACATAATAAGCTCCAAAAATAAGATATTATTGACAAATTGAGGTTAAATATTAGTTTGGCGACAAGATATATTTTTTCATCTAATAATCTTAAAATAATTATAATTTTATGTTAAATTATATGTAAATTTACAATACACAATCCTGTTTAGTTTCAATAACCGAACTAAAAAGCTTCAAATAAGTCGAATTTTAATACTATTCATAATGAGAAAAATTAAAATCACTTTAAAATATGCATTAATAGGAATTTCGATTGCTGTAATCGGTTTCGCTGGATTTGTAAAATTCATTCTTCCTGTAGCTGGAAGCTCTGAAGAAATTAAAATTGAACGAACCAAAGAACGAATTGAACGCGGAAAATACTTAGCAAACAGCGTTTGTGTTTGCATGGATTGTCATTCAAAACGCGATTGGAATAAATTTGCCGGTCCTCTTGTTGAACACACTAAAGGAATGGGAGGGGAGGAGTTCAATGAGCAAATGGGTTTTCCCGGTAAATATTATTCTAAAAATATTACTCCTTTTGGAATTGAAAATTGGAGTGATGGAGAAATTTTAAGAGCAATTACTTCTGGTGTAACAAATGAAGGCAAAGCTCTATTTCCGGTAATGCCTTATTTGAATTATGGTAAAATGGACAAAGAAGACATTTACTCAATCATTGCTTATATTCGAACTCTTGCTCCCATAGACAATCAGGTTCCGGATGCTGTTTCCAATTTTCCGATGAATTTCATTATTAATACCATTCCTCAAAAAGAAAATTATACCTCAATTCCTGATAAAAAAAACAAAGTTGCTTATGGAGGTTATATTCTTAATGCTGCCGGTTGTGTCGAATGTCATACTCCTCAGGAAAAAGGAGAATTTGTTCCGGAAAAAAAATTAGCCGGAGGATTCAAATTTTTGTTTCCAAACGGAGATATTGTCACATCGGCAAATATTACACCTGATATTGAAACCGGAATTGGAAATTGGACAGAAGAACGGTTCATAAATACCTTTAAATCTTATGCCGACAGTACTTATAAACCTAAAACCGTTATAAAAGGAGAATTCAACACTGTTATGCCCTGGATGATGTATGGAACCATGAAAACGGAAGATCTGAAAGCTTTGTATGCTTATCTTAGAACCGTTAAACCTATAAAAAATAAAGTGGTAAAATTTAGTTCAAAATAAAAAAGGCTGAATTCTCTAGAAATTCAACCTTTTTTGTTTCAATAAAATATTTTAAAAAATCTAAATCATTTTTTTTATAACTCTCAATTTATGAGTGTGCCTGTTGGTTTCGGCATTATAAATCCCTAAATGATCCAATCGATCGATACGAACTTTTCCACTGGCGTGGATAATGTAATTATCATTCATAATAATTCCTACATGAATGATATTTCCTTCTTCGTTATCAAAGAAAGCCAGATCTCCCGCTTCACTTTCTTCAATAAAACTCAAAGCTTCACCTTGTAAAGCTTGCTGAGAAGCATCTCTTTGAAGTTTGTATCCGTTTAATTTATAAACCATTTGTGTAAAACCGGAACAATCAATACCTAAAGGTGTTTTTCCTCCCCAAAGGTAAGGTGCATTAAGGTACATAAAAGCAGTATTTACCAAATTTTGTTTTGGTTTAATTCCTAAAGTTTTCATTCCTTCAAAATCAAAACAAGAAATATTTACAGATGGATAATTCAAAAAAGATAGAGAGGAACCCAACAGAATCGGAATCAACAAATTATTTGGAGCCGTAATATATTCTATCAAATCATTATTTAAAATAATTTCATTATTTGACAGTAAATTATATTGGTCTTCGGTTATAATCTGAAATTGTTTTGAATCAACCCAGCCTTCATATCCGTCAAATTGCAATCTGATTTTTGCCCATTGTTGAAATCTTTCAATGATTTCAAAATGTTCTCCAAAAAGAACCTGTGAAACCATTTCACTTCGGTCACTTGCTTCAATTCTTAAAGGTATATTGGCTAAATTACAAATTCCAAACATTTTGATTTAGGATTTAGGATTTAGGATTTAGGATTTCTGACATTGAGATTTAAGAATTGTCAATTACTTTTAAAAAATCTTAAATCAAAAATCCTAAATCTCAAATCATTTACGCTCTTTCAATAATGATAGCAGAAGCACCACCACCGCCATTACAAATAGCAGCTGCTCCAATTTTTGCATTATTTTGTTCAAGAACATTCATAAGAGTAACAATAATTCTCACTCCGGAACATCCCAGAGGGTGGCCTAAAGAAACAGCTCCTCCGTTTACGTTGATTTTATCATCGCTTAATCCTAAGATTTGAGCATTTGCCAATCCAACTACAGAGAATGCTTCGTTGAATTCATAAAAATCAACATCTGAGATAGTAATTCCGGCTTTGTCTAAAGCTTTGTTTATTGCTTTTGCAGGTGTGGTTGTAAACCATTTTGGTTCTTGAGCAGCATCTGCATAACTTTTGATGTAAGCCAACGGTTTTAATCCTAAAGCCAATGCTTTTTCTTCACTCATCAAAACTACAGCAGCAGCACCATCATTAATAGTTGAAGCATTCGCAGCTGTTACAGTTCCATCTTTGGTAAAAACTGCATTCAATGAAGGTATTTTATCCAATTTTACATTAGTATATTCCTCATCTCTGGTAACCATAACCGGTTCTCCTCTTCTTTGAGGAACCGCTACAGGTACAACTTCGTTATTGAATTTTCCGGCTTCCCAGGCTTTTGCAGAACGCTCATAAGATTGAATTGCAAATTTATCCTGATCTTCTCTTGAAATTTTGTATTCAGCAGCACATAAATCAGCACAAACTCCCATTGCATTACCATCGTAAGCATCGGTCAATCCGTCTTTTTGCATACCGTCAATCATGGTGGCTGGACCAAATTTATTTCCGTTTCTCAAATTCATATAATGAGGAATCAAACTCATGTTTTCCATTCCACCTGCAACAATAATTTCAGCATCTCCAGCCATAATAGCTTGTGCACCTTGCATTACAGCTTTCATACCCGAAGCACAAACTTTGTTTACTGTGCTGGCAACAACATTATTTGATAATCCTGCAAGCAAAGCAGCCTGACGTGCAGGAGCCTGTCCTACACCCGCCTGAACTACGTTACCCATGATTACTTCGTCAACTAAATTTGGATCTAAATTAATTTTATTTAAAGCTCCTTTGATAGCAGCAGCACCCAATTGAGGAGCAGCAACAGTTGATAAAGCCCCCATGAAGCTTCCAATAGGTGTTCTGGCAGCAGAGACGATTACAATTTTCTTATTCATAACAGTATTGATTTTAATTTTAACGATGCGAATTTAACTATTTTTAAATTATCTGTAAATCATATCTAAGAAAGATTCTGATTATAAACAAAAAAACCTTCCCGATAAGGAAGGTTCTTTGTGAACGCAGAAGGATTCGAACCTTCGACCGCCTGCTTAGAAGGCAGGTGCTCTATCCAGCTGAGCTATGCGTCCATTATTTCAATTTGTCGGGGTGGCAGGATTCGAACCTGCGGCCTCCTGCTCCCAAAGCAGGCGCGATAACCGGGCTACGCTACACCCCGTGGTGTTTCTTGCGGAGAGTAAGGGATTCGAACCCTTGGTACAGTTTCCCATACGCTTGTTTAGCAAACAAGTCCTTTCGGCCTCTCAGGCAACTCTCCTTACTCATGAAGTTCAATTTTCAACTTCTTAAATGAAGTGTCGTTTGTTCTTCTTAGCGGTTGCAAATCTATAGCAACATTCCATATTTCACAAATAAAAATTCACTTTTTTTTAGTTTTTTTTCATATTTTTTTTGAACAATCTAAAAATCAATATTATAGATAAATCGATATTTTTAATAAAATTAAACAGATTCAGATATTGAATTCTATTTTTAGCCCAAAAACAAGATAATTCGATATATTTGACGATAAGTTTTTAATCAAAAACAAGGTTTTATGAGATATTTTTTAATTGCTTTTCTGTCTTTTTTTATTTTTTCATTCTGTAAAACCAATGAAATTGCACCTGAATTGAAGAATCCTATTTCTATAATTGTTCAGGATTCGTCAAAAATCAAATCAAATGAAATTAAAAAAACGGGAATAATTGTAAACGATTCCACTTTTGTAAATCTTAAAGATTACAGCAATGATTTTGTTTACGACATGAAATATGCAACAACTGATAATTTTCTAAAATCAAAAGTTTATGATTGTGATGAATGTTATTTGCGTTACAAAACGGTAAAAAATTTAATCAAAGCCAATACTTCTTTTATAAAAATGGGGTATAAGATAAAATTATACGATTGTTACCGCCCATTAGACGTTCAGAAAAAGATGTGGAATATTGTTCCTGATGCCAATTATGTTGCTTCTCCCCAAAAAGGTTCGATCCACAATAGAGGAGGAGCTGTTGATATTACTTTGGTGGACAAAAATGGAAATGAACTAAATATGGGAACTCCGTTTGATTATTTTGGAGAAGAAGCCGGTCATAGTTACAAATCACTGTCTGAAGAAGTTTTAAAAAACAGGAACCTTCTTAAAAAAGTGATGACCGAAAATAATTTTGATTTTTTTGAAACAGAATGGTGGCATTATAACTTAATAGAATCTTCAAAATTTCCTGTTTCCAATTTTAAATGGAAATGCAATTAACCGACTTTACTGCACAAAAGAACAATTTTATTATTATTCAAATCAGTAGTAAAAAAACAATATACATCTCCACCGTCTTTGATTTTCCACTTTTTTCGAATTGTTTCTACACTATCGGAGAAATTTCGGGTTGTAATGTTTGCTTTTTTGCCTTCCAGAAAAGCTTTCATATCAGCTTTATTATAATTCAGTTTTTGTTCAATCCTGAAAATTCTTCCCGGAAACTCAATTTGCTTATCAGAAGTGTATAAATGTGAATGTTGGTGCAATTTTCCTAAATTAAATTTCTTTCCAATTAAATCAAAACAACCCGATTTCATAATGGCTGCATTTGGTTCGTACAAAAATTGCTGAGGCAATTCTAAATCAGCATGAACATCGCATTCAGACATTGAAAACTCAAAAAAGAAAGTATTTTCTTTTGAAATATTTACAGTTTTGATATTTGTTGTTCCCGAAAAATCCTTTTCTATTTCCCATAACAATTCTTTGACTTCATTTTCAAGTGCAACAATGTGAATGGTTTTTACATTTTTAAGTTCCGATAATCCGGCAGAAATATCCAGAATAGGTGCGGTTTTTATCAGAATTTTAGAACTGTATTCAAAATAAAAATCCAATAATTCAGGAACATTTGGCAAACAATCTTTCAACATAAAAACCTTTCCTTTATGTTCACTTCGTCTGGAAGGATCAATATAAATCCAATCTATTTTTTGATTCAGATTCTGTAATGTATCATAACTGTCGCCGGAAATACAGTGAATATTAGCAACTTGTAATTGTTTAAAATTATGAGCTACAATTTGCGACAAATCCGAATTGATTTCGCAATGAAAAACCTGTTTTACTTTTTTAGAAAAATAATAATCATCGACTCCAAAACCACCTGTCAAATCAATCAGACTTTCTCCGGAAACTAAATTGGCTTTGTATTGAGCTGTTTTTTCGGAAGAAGTTTGTTCTACCGAAATTTTACTTGGATAAATTATATTTTCTGTAGAAAACCAGGTAGGTAATTTGCTTTTTGCTTTCGATTTTGCGGCAATTTGGTTCAATATTTCAATCCAATCGACTTCTTGAAATGGATTTTTGACAAAAGCCAACTTAGAAATATCTGTTTCAATATTTTTATTGATAAATTCCTGAATTTCGGATTGTAAAAGGCTTTTTTTCAAAATAATATATTTTAAAACAGAAATTATTTTATAATTGCTTTTAGTTGGTTCACAATTTCATACAAAGTGATACTCGCTGCCTGAACCACGTTCATAGAACTGTTTTTTCCAAACATTTCTATATGGACAATTTGGTTCGAAATTTCCAAAAGATCTGAAGAAATTCCTTCTATCTCATTACCCAGAATCAAAGCCAGTGGTTTTTCAGGATTTATTTTAAAATCTCTAATATTAACACTGTCATCTGTTATTTCGAGAGAAATAATATCAAAGTTGTTATTTTTTAAAAAACTAATTATTTGATGTTTATCATTAATTACCTCATGTTTTACTCTTAAATGAGTACTTCTTGATGTCTTATTGATTTTTCGTGGAGTGAGAGCAATCTTTTCTCCAATAAAATATATTTTTTCAACTCCAAATGCCTCGCAGATTCTAAATAGAGAACCAATGTTTTGTTGAAAATAAATATGATCACAAACTACAATTATAGGGAATTCTCTTTCTTTAAATCTAAATTCACTATGTGTCAATTGAGCAGACATGAAATTAGTTTTTAAAAATATAGTTTATAATATTGGCCCCCATTTTTAAAGCTTTTTCTCTTATTTCAAGAGGATCATTGTTTACTTCGGCATATTCCCAGCCGTCGCCCAAATCGGTTTCATAAGTATATAAAAGGACTAATCTTCCTTCAACAAAAATTCCGAATGCCTGCGGGCGTTTGCCATCATGTTCGTGAATTTTAGGAATTCCGGCAGGAAAAGAATAAGGTTTTTGAAAAATAAGGTGGTTTGCCGGAAGTTCGGCCAATACCTGATTGGGAAATATTTTTTGAATTTCTTTTCGAATGTATTGATCCATTCCGTAATTGTCATCTATATGCAAAAAGCCTCCGGATGTCAGGTAATTTCTCAGGTTTTCGACTTCAGATGCATTGAAAACAACATTTCCGTGACCGGTCATGTGTACAAACGGATACGAAAACAAATCGGGACTTCCCGGTTCTACCGTTGCCGGTTTTGCTTTAATTTGAGTATTAATATTTTTATTACAAAACTGAATCAAATTTGGCAACGAAGTAGGGTTAGCATACCAATCGCCGCCACCATTATATTTCAACAAGGCAATTTCCTGCGAAAAGCAAGCTAAAGGCAGTAACAGAATTAACATTAGAATTTTTTTCATCATAACGAAAAGATTAGTTTTCATTTATAAAAACCACACTGTGGCAAGCAACTACAGCAGCTGTTTCAGTTCTCAATCTTGTATTTCCTAAAGTTACCGGAACAAATTTCTTTTCGATTGCCAACTGAATTTCTTTTTCCGAAAAATCGCCTTCAGGACCAATGAGAATGGTAACATCTTGATCTGGTTTCAATTCTTTTTTGAGCGATTTTTTATCGGTTTCTTCGCAGTGAGCGATGAATTTCTGTCCGGAAATATCTCGTTTCAGGAATTCTTTAAGCGAAACAGGTTCGTTTAATTTTGGTAAAATCAATTGGTTCGACTGTTTTATAGCCGAAAGAATAATTTTGTCGAAACGATCCGTTTTAATAATCTTTCTTTCGGAATGGTCGCAAATGATAGGCGTGATTTCCTGAATGCCAATTTCGGTTGCTTTTTCTAAAAACCACTCGTAACGATCATTCATTTTGGTAGGAGCAACCGCCAAATGCAAATGGAATTTAGAAGGTTCTGCTTTTTCAACACTTACAATTCTGACTGTGCATTTTGTATCAGAACCCAAAGTAATTTCGGTTTTGAATAAAAATCCTAATCCATTGGTTACAAATAAAATATCGCCATCTTTTTTACGCAATACTTTAATAATGTGTTTACTTTCTTCTTTATCAAAAATAAAGCTTTCGGTAGTTTCGTCTATATTCGGATTGTAGAATAATTGCATAGTTTTAGAATTCAATTCTGGCTTTTGAAACTACTGCCGAAGTTTCAAAATTTTCCAATAAATATTTATGATAACCTACAATTCCAATCATTGCGGCATTGTCGGTGGTGTATTCAAATTTTGGAATAAAGGTTTTCCAACTGTATTTCTTCTCGGCTTCTTTCAGTGTGTTTCTGATTCCTGAATTGGCCGAAACTCCGCCACCAATAGCAATTTGCTTGATTCCTGTTTCTTTTACGGCCATTTTCAATTTATCCATCAAAATTTCAATAATTGTGTATTGAATAGAAGCACAGATGTCATTCATGTTTTCTTCAACAAAATTCGGATTTTCAATTTTCTGTTTTTGGATAAAATACAAAATAGCAGTTTTTAAACCCGAAAAACTGAAATCCAATCCCGGAACTTTTGGTTTGGTAAAAGTATAAGCTTTAGGATTTCCAAGTTGAGCAAATTTATCAACAAAAGGACCGCCAGGGTAGGGAAGTCCCAATATTTTAGCGGTTTTGTCAAAAGCTTCTCCTACAGCATCATCATTGGTTTCTCCAATGATTTCCATGTCAAAATAATCGGTAACTTTCACGATTTGGGTATGTCCGCCCGAAATAGTCAATGCCAAAAAGGGAAATGATGGTTTTTCAAAGCCTTCCTCATTAATGAAGTGCGCCAAAATATGCGCATGCATGTGATTTACGGAAATCAGGGGAATGTTCAGAGCCAGCGACATCGATTTGGCAAACGAACTTCCTACCAAAAGCGAACCCATCAATCCCGGTCCTTGTGTAAAGGCAATAGCAGACAATTGTTCTTTTTTTATATTTGCTTTTTTGAGTGCTGTATCGATAACCGGCACGATATTTTGTTGATGAGCTCTGGATGCCAATTCGGGAACAACACCCCCGTATTCATTGTGAATAAGTTGATTAGCGACAATATTCGACAAGACTTTGTCGTTTTCCATAACAGCCGCCGCAGTGTCGTCGCAGGAACTTTCGATAGCTAGTATAAAAACTGGCGTTTTTTGCATATTAGAGCAATATTTTTGAATTATATTTGACAAATTTAAAACAATAAAAGGTATCAAAAAATTTAAAAAAATAGCAATCCGTATTTTACTGGCACTTGTTGTGCTTTTATTGCTATTGGGAATAACTCTTTCTTTGCCTTTTGTTCAGACAAAAATCGGTACTTATGTGACCGATATGCTCAATAAAGATTTTAAAACCGATATTAAAGTTGAGAAAGTATCGATTACCATTTTTGGTACTGCCAAGCTGAAAACGGTACTTATAAAAGATCATCATAAAGACACTCTTTTTTACGCAAACCGAATTCAAACCAATATTTTGGATTTCGAAAAATTAATTCATGGAGATTTGATTTTTGGAGATATTCGGGTGGACGGATTGTATTTCAATATGAAACAATACAAAGGCGAAGAAGATAGTAATTTGAGTTATTTTATTGATCTTTTTGAAACCGGAGAACCTTCTACAGGACACTTTTTGATGAAAGCCAAAAATGTTTATTTGTCGGATTCTCATTATAATTATATAAATGAAAACAGTAGTTATCGCAAGTATATGGATGCTACTAAAATCAATGCTTCGCTTAGCAATTTTCTTATTCATGGTTCGGATTTTTATTCTAAAATAAACAAACTGTCTTTTAAAGATCACAGAGGTTTATTTATAAAAAATTTAAGCGGGAGATATTCATATACCGATACAAAAATGATGTTGGAAAATATGGATGTTGTAACTAAATATTCGACTTTGAAAGGAAATGCCAAATTAATATATAAGCATGGTGATTTTTCGGATTTCAACAATAAAGTGAAATTTGATTTCAAAATTGATAATTCAACATTATCAACAACAGATATTCGTTTTTTTTATGATGAATTAGGAAAAAACAGGATTTTCGATTTCAAATCTCATATTACAGGACCTTTGAATAATTTAACTTTCACGAATCTTCATTTGTATAGTGACAGAAAATCTGAAATAAAAGGAAATGTGAATTTCAAAAATTTACTGGGAGATAAGAATCAGCCTTTTTATATGAAAGGAAATTTTAGTAAAGTAAATTCCAATTATGACAATCTTGTTGGATTATTGCCTAATATTCTGGGAAAATCATTGCCTTCGTCTTTAAAAAGAATTGGTCAATTCAATTTAAAAGGAACTACCGAACTGACGACATCTGCCATAGATGCCAAGTTTTTTATGATTACAGATTTAGGAAATGTGGAATCAGACTTACAAATGACCAATATTGACAATATCGATAATGCCAATTATCAGGGTAAAATTATATTTGACAATTTTGATTTAGGTAAATTTTTAGATAAAAAAGATTTAGAAAAAGTTTCGCTTAATCTTAATGTAAAAGGAAAAGGATTCGTTGAAAAATATTTGAATACAACCGTAACCGGAACTGTTTCAAAACTCAGATTTTACAAATATACTTATACCAAAATCAAGATAGACGGGAATTTTAAATCGCCTTTTTTCAAGGGAAAAGTGAATATTAATGATCCTAATTTATTTATGGATTTTGATGGTTTGGTAGATTTAAGTCAAAAAGAAAATAAATATGATTTTCTTACCCGAATTGATTATGCCAATTTCAATAAACTGAATATTATAAAAGACAGTGTATCGGTTTTCAAGGGAGATATTATGATTAAAATGGCCGGAAACACGCTTGATAATCTTAACGGAAAAATCAATATTACCAACACTTCTTATCAAAACAATAAGGATATTTATCTTTTTGAAGATTTTTCGCTCGAATCAACATTTGATGACCAAAAAATCAGAACAATTACAGTTCATTCGCCCGATATAATTGAGGGAAAAATCATTGGCCGATTCAAATTCGACCAATTGAGAGCCATGGTTGAAAATGCAGCCGGAAGTTTGTATGCCAATTACAGGCCTAATAAAGTGCTGCCAAAACAATTTTTGAATTTTAACATCAATGTTTACAGCAAAATAATTGAAATATTTTATCCTGAAATTGAAATAGGAAACAGTACCGTTCTTAAAGGAAATATTGATTCGGATAAGAACGAATTTAAACTGAATTTCAGTTCTCCTTTGGTCAAAGCTTTTGATAATTATTTTGATAAAGTAAAAGTTGACATTGACAATACAAGTAAATTATATAATGCTTATGTGGAAATGGATAGCATTAAAACAAAATATTATAAAATTTCGAAATTCAGTCTTTTAAATGTGACCCGAAACGACACTTTGTTTGCCCGTACAGAATTTAACGGTGGAGACAAAGCCGAAGATTCTTATAAACTAAATCTTTATCATACTATAGATGAACTGAAAAACAGTGTTATTGGAATTAGAAAATCAGAATTAACATATAAAAATAATTTATGGTATTTGAATGAAAATCAAAATACCGATGAAAATAAAATTGTTTTTGACAAAAATTTTAAAAATATCGTATTTGATAAAATTTTCCTGTCTCACGAAAATGAAAAGATAAATTTCGAAGGAGAATTACAAGAAAAATCAAAAGATTTAAAACTTGAATTTGAGAATGTAAGTATCGAAAAGATTTTACCCAGAGTTGAAAATTTGGATGTAACCGGAAAATTGAATGGGGAAGTTGATTTTATTCAAAATAAAAACATATTTCAACCCAAATCACATTTACTTGTTGATGATTTGTCTATAAATGAAATCGATTTAGGAAGTCTCAATCTTAATATAGAAGGAGATGAAACTCTTAAAAAATTCAGTATTCAATCTGTACTGGAAAATAATCATTTTGAAACATTCAAAATAGAAGGTAATTTCAGCATTGTGAATAAAGAACCAATTTTGGATTTAGATTTAAGATTTAATAAATTCAATATAGCAGCACTTAGTCCATTAGGAGGCGATGTTATTTCTAATATTAGAGGATTCGTTTCCGGATCTTCAAATATTTCGGGTTCATTTAGTAAACCCGAAATAAACGGAAGACTTTTCCTTAAAGAAGCGGGACTGAAAATTCCTTATTTGAATACTGATTATATTCTTCAGGATAATTCTATTGTTGATTTGTCTGAAAATCAATTCATATTTCAGAACATAACATTGACCGATTCAAAGTTTAATACCAATGGAAATTTAAATGGTTATATAAAACACAATGTATTTACCGATTGGAATTTGGGTTTAAACATTTACAGCGATCGATTACTTGTTTTAAACACTCCTTATACCGAAGGTACGCCTTATTATGGTGTAGCTTTTATTGATGGTACAGCAAGTCTTAGTGGTCCTACCGACAGAATGTCGATTGTTGTGAATGCAAAATCTAAAAAAGGAACCGAAATAAAAATACCTATTTCTGATGTTGGATCGGTTTCAGAAAATCCTTTTGTGAAATTTATAAGCCCTTTAGATAAATATTTACAAGAAAAAGGATTGGCTAAAACTGAAAAAAAATACAATGGATTAGACTTAAAATTCGATTTAGATTTAAACCGGGATGCCCAAATAGAAGTGATCTTAGATCCTCAATCGGGACACGGGATGAAAGGAACCGGAACGGGTAATTTATTTTTAGAAATAAATACTTTAGGAAAATTTAATATGTATGGAGATTATCAGATTTATGAAGGTTATTACAATTTCAAATACAAATCGGTAATAGACAAACGATTTTCTGTAAAAAAATTCAGTTCTATTGTTTGGGAAGGAGATCCAATGAAAGCCCGACTGGATATGGAGGCTATTTATACTGTTCCCGGTGGAGCAAATCCGGCTCAATTATTAGAAACCAGTTCTGTAAATAAAAAAGTTCCCGTAGATGTTTCTATTAAAATTACAGGAAATATTACTAGTCCGGAGCCAGATTTTAATATTAATTTCCCAACCGCTTCAACCGGACTTTTATCTGAAGTTCAAAGTAAGCTAAGCAATAAAGATATGCGTCAAACCCAGGCTTTGGCATTATTGGCTACCGGCGGTTTTGTGGGCAATCAAGGAGTTAATTCTAATACTGTTGAAGCTAACTTTTTAGAAAATGCAGGAAGTATGTTTAGCTCATTATTTCAAAATCCCGATGATAAATTAAAAGTCGGAGTAAATTTAGTTCCGACAAATAAAACTGCCGGAGTTGAAACCGAAGGTCAGGTAGGAGTTACCGTTTCCGGACAATTAAACGACCGGGTTTCTGTAAACGGAAAACTGGGAGTTCCTATCGGAGGAATTAATCAATCGGCAGTGGTAGGTAATTTCAATATTCAATACAGAGTTAATGATGACGGAAGTTTAAACCTAAGAGCTTTTAATCGGGAAAATGAAGTAAATTATGTTGGGCAGGGAATTGGTTATACACAAGGAGGAGGTATCACTTATGAAGCCGATTTCAATACTTTTCAGGAATTGCTGAATAAGATTTTTAAAAAGAAAACGAAAGTAAAAAAGCAAAGCAAAAAAGTTGATTTAGACCAGGATTCCGACAATGAACCTGCTATAAATTTTCAAGGTGAAAATAAAAAAACTAAGAAGAAATCTACTGTAAAACCAAACAGGGATGGAATTCCTCACGAAGAAGAATTTTAATTAATATGATTGTCTGAAAAGTGGATCAAAAAGTTTTTTACCACGAAAGGCAGGTCCAAAAATTTCGGGATTAAGATTAGCACTGATTAATCTGTGTGAATCTGTTTAATCAGTGGCTTAAAATTTTTAGAAAGTGAAAGTGAAATGCACTAAAGTGCATAGTTTTAAACTATTTTTGAGACCAATAAAAAATCAAAATATGGCAAATTCTATAAAAACCATAGCAGTATTAACATCAGGCGGAGATGCGCCGGGTATGAATGCTGCCATTCGTTCGGTGGTGAGAACCTGTGCTCATCACAATATAAAATGTATAGGTATTTACAGAGGTTTTCAAGGATTAATTGAAGGCGACTTTGTAGAATTTGGTCCCAGAACGGTTGCCAATATAATTCACAAAGGCGGAACTATTTTGAAATCTTCCCGTTCAGAAGATTTTATGACAGTTGAAGGAAGGCAAACAGCTTTCAAAAACCTTAAAGATGCTTCAATAGATGCCATGGTAGTTATTGGAGGTGACGGAACTTTCAAGGGGTCTGAAGTTTTTATAAATGAATTCAATTTTCCAATAATCGGAATTCCGGGTACAATTGATAATGATATTTTTGGAACAACATATACTTTAGGTTTCGATACCGCGATAAATACGGTAATTGAAGCTATTGATAAAATTAGAGATACTGCCATTTCTCATAACCGCCTTTTCTTTGTTGAAGTGATGGGAAGAGATGCCGGTCATATTGCTCTAAACGCAGGAGTAGGGGCAGGAGCCGAAGAAATTATAATTCCCGAAGAAAATTATGGATTAGAAAGATTGCTCGATTCTCTTGAAAAAAGCCATAAATCGGGAAAAACTTCCAGTATTGTTGTAATAGCCGAAGGTGAAAAAATCGGTAAAAACGTATTTGAATTAAAAGAATATGTAGAAACCCATTTACCCGATTACGATGTCCGTGTTACTGTATTAGGACATATTCAAAGAGGTGGTTCTCCAAGTTGTTTCGACCGGGTTTTAGCAAGTAAATTCGGAGTAAAAGCAGTTGAATCTTTATTGGAAGGAAAATCAAATGTGATGGTCGGACTTTTAAAAGACCAATTACAACTAACACCATTCTCTAAAACAATCAAAGGAAAAACCAATATAGATCTGGAACTTTTAAGAGTTTCTGACATAATGTCAACATAGAAAAAATTAAGATTTAAGATTTTTGATTAACGATTTTTGATTTCAGATGTTTGAAACAGCAATCTTCATTCTAAAATCTCTTAACTTATGACAAATAAATTTTACATATATGAAATTATTAGTAGATAGCGGTTCAACAAAGGCCGATTGGATTGCCATTAATGATTCAGGAACAATACTTTTTACCACACAAACTGCCGGATTGAATCCGGAAATATTAAAAGAAGATCAAATTTTAGAAAGACTTAACGAAACTTTTGAATTAAAACAAAATAAAGAAAAGGTTTCTCATATCTATTTTTACGGAGCCGGTTGTGGTTCTGACAGAATGAAAATCTATTTATCAAAAGTTCTTAAATCTTATTTTGCAAATTCAACCGAAATAGCAATTCACGAAGATACTTATGCTGCGGCTTATGCTACAGCTCATAATCGTGAAAAATCGATTGTTTGTATTTTAGGAACCGGTTCAAATTGCAGTTATTTTGACGGAACTCATTTGCATCAAAAAGTACAATCGCTTGGCTATATTGTTATGGACGATTGCAGTGGAAATCAATTGGGCAGAAGACTTATACGTGAATATTATTTCAACAAAATGCCTTCAAATTTAGCTTCTGTATTTGAATCAGAATATGATTTGGATGCTGATGTTATTAAACAACATTTATATAAAGAACAAAATCCAAATGCTTATTTAGCAACTTTTGCCCGGTTTTTAATCGAAAACAAGCAAGATCCGTTTTGCCAAAAGATTATTTTTGAAGCAATTGAAGATTTAATCAACTATTATATTACTCAATTTGATAATTGTAAAGAAATTCCTATTCATTTTGTAGGTTCTATTGCATTTAATACCAAAGAAGAATTAAAAACCGTTTTTGAAAAACATGAATTAACTTTAGGAAATGTCATTCAAAAACCAATAGATGGTTTAATTCAATATCACTTATTATACGAATAATATAAACTTCTATTTTGAAATTGTTATTGAAATTAATTTATTAGAAAATATTCGTTTTTTTCTATAAAAGAACTATATTTGCACGCAATTCAACTAGAAATTGCAACATGAAAGCACATATCTCAAAAATTGTCGGTGAAGGTTTAACATACGACGATGTACTATTAGTTCCAAACTATTCAGAGATACTTCCAAGAGAAGTAAGTATTCAAACAAAATTTTCTAAAAACATTACGCTTAACGTACCTATTGTATCTGCTGCAATGGATACAGTTACCGAAAGTGCAATGGCTATAGCAATGGCTCAAGAGGGTGGAATAGGAGTATTGCACAAAAACATGACTATTGAACAACAGGCTGCCGAAGTTCGCAAAGTAAAACGTGCCGAATCGGGAATGATTATAGATCCTGTAACTCTTACTCTTTCTGCAACTGTTGGAGAAGCCAAACAAGTAATGAAAGAATTCAGTATTGGTGGAATTCCTATCGTAGATGACAACGGAATTTTGAAAGGTATTGTAACCAATCGTGATTTGCGTTTCGAAAAAACTAACAGCCGTCCGATTACCGAAATTATGACAACTCAAAATCTGGTAACGGCAGGTGAGGGAACTAATCTGGCAATTGCTGAAGAAATTCTACAAAAAAATAAAATCGAAAAATTACCGGTAGTAAATTCTGAAAATAAACTTATCGGGTTAATTACTTTCAGAGATATTACGAAGTTAAGAGTAAAACCAAATGCAAACAAAGACAAATACGGTCGTTTGCGTGTGGCTGCAGCGCTTGGTGTTACTGCCGATGCAGTAGAAAGAGCAACTGCTTTAGTAAAAGCAGGTGTAGATGCTGTTATTATTGATACTGCTCACGGACATACTAAAGGGGTGGTTACTGTTTTGAAAGAAGTAAAAGCAAGTTTCCCTGAATTGGATGTAGTTGTTGGAAATATCGCAACTCCGGAAGCTGCTTTGTATCTGGTTGAAAATGGTGCCGATGCTGTAAAAGTAGGTATTGGTCCCGGATCAATTTGTACTACACGTGTAGTTGCAGGTGTTGGATTCCCACAATTTTCAGCTGTGCTAGAAGTAGCTGCTGCGCTTAAAGGAACCGGTGTTCCTGTAATTGCTGACGGAGGAATTCGTTATACAGGAGATATTCCTAAAGCTATCGCTGCGGGTGCTGATTGTGTAATGCTTGGATCTTTATTGGCCGGAACTAAGGAATCTCCGGGAGAAACCATTATTTTTGAAGGAAGAAAATTCAAATCTTACAGAGGTATGGGTTCTGTTGAAGCTATGGGACAAGGTTCAAAAGACCGTTATTTCCAGGATGTTGAAGATGATGTTAAAAAACTGGTTCCGGAAGGAATTGTGGGACGAGTTCCTTACAAAGGTGAATTAAACGAAAGTATGATCCAATTCATTGGTGGTCTTCGTGCCGGAATGGGATATTGTGGTTCTAAAGATATTCAAACATTGAAAGATACTGGTCGTTTTGTGAGAATTACAACCAGCGGAATTGGAGAAAGTCATCCACATAATGTTACAATTACAAAAGAAGCTCCAAATTATTCGAGATAATTGAGTTGAAAGTTATAAAGTCAAAAAGTGCAAGAAATAAATCTTGCACTTTTTTTATAAAATTTATCAAAGCAAACGCATTTAGAATGAAAAATTCGGGAATTCGTGGCTTTTCTAAACTTATGATTGGAATTTTTTAACAGTATTTTAAACAGCTACAATTTGAACTATAATTTATATTATGTAAAATAGAATTTATATGTTTTAATTATACATCATTTTAATCAAATTAATTGGTTCTATTCTATTTGTACGATTTATTTTATTATTTTTAGATTTTAACAGCAAATTACAAAATCAATTGTAGCATATTTTCTAAACTATGAAAAATAGCATTACCGAATCAATAGCAAATTTTCTGGTTAATTTTCAACCTTTTTCTGAACTGACTTACGAAGAATTGACCCAAGTAGCTTTGGATATCAGAGTTTTGAATTTAGAAAAAAACAAAACTTTATTCAAAGTCAATGATCCATTACATGATTATTTTTATGTTGTTTTTTCCGGAACTATTGATTTATCTATTATTTCTGATGCAGATGAAATAACGATTACCAAATGTGAATTTGGTGATGTTTTTGGTTTACGACCATTTTTTGCTAAAAACAATTATATGATGACTGCTAAGGCCAACGACGAAAGTATTGTTTATGCAATTCCAATAGCCACTTTCAGACCTTTTGTTGCCAATAATACAAATGTTCTGGAATTTTTGCTTCAAAATTTTGCCAGTTCTGCTATAAATACCAATGACAAAAAAGGATCATTAATTAACGATACTGTTCAATATACGAGTAAACAAGCCGAAATTCAGTTTTTTCAGTCTTTAGATTATAATCGAAATCCGCTTTTGGCTGCACCAACAGCAATTGCGATGAACGTTGCTCAAATGATGGCCGATAATTTATTTGGCTGTGCAATTATTCATGAACGAAATTTACCTATTGGTGTTATTACGGATGTAGAACTCCGAAATAAAATTGCAACCGGTAAATTTCACATAACCACACTTGCCAGTAATATTATGACCAGTCCTGTAATTACTGTTACAGAAAATTTATCGGTTGCAGAAGCTCAACTTATCATGCTTCGTCATCATGTAAGCTATTTATGCGTAACAAGTGACGGCACCGATAAAACAGCCGTAAAAGGTGTAATTTCTCAGCAAGATTTAATAAACGCCCAATCAAATAACCCGGGGTTATTGATTAAAGAGATTAAAAAATGTATGAATTCGAATGACTTAAAGAATTTGAGATACAAACTTTCAGAGTTTATTCGAATTTCTATCAATAAAAAAATTCCGCTTAATCATATTATTAATATTGCCGGAGAAGTCAACATTACCTTAATAAAACGCGTAATCGATTTGTCAATATTAGAATTAGGCTCCCCTCCTATCCATTTTGCCTGGCTAAGCATTGGTAGTCAGGGTCGAAAAGAACAATTATTATTAACAGAACAAAATAGTTTTTTGGTTTTTGAAGATGTTTCTGAATCGAAATACCGCGAAGTAAGAGATTATTTTCTCAGATTATCAAAAAAAGTAACAACTGCTTTAGAATTTATAGGTTATAATCATGCTCCAAATGGTTATACAGCCAGCAATCCGTTGTATTGTAAATCAATCTCCGAATGGAAAGAATATTACATTAGTTGGATAGAATCTCCTGTTAAAAAATCAGAAGAGACAAACCCTATTTTTTTCGATTATGAAATGGTTTATGGTGACAGTAAACTGGTTGAAAATCTAACAGAAACTATTTTCGAAAAATTAGACAAAAACAAAAAATTCTTTGCGTTTTTAGGAAATGAAACCCTTAAAAAACCGGTTCCTTTGAGCTTTTTCAAACATTTTGTATTGGAAGAAGACGAAATCAACAAAAATTTATTTGACATAAAAAACAGAGCTATTTCAGGTTTGGTAGATGCTGCCAGGGTACTTATTTTGAGTTACAAAGTAAAAAGCAAAAACAATACTTTTTCAAGATTCAAACAGTTAGCAATTGAAGATGAAAAGCATGCCGAAATTTATCTGAAAGCAGCTGAAGATTTTCTTCTTTTAACAAAATTCAGAACTTTAGAAGGTCTTAAAAACGGAAATGACGGTCAATTTATCAATGTTGAAGATTTACCAAAAAATGATAAGGAAGATTTAAAAGAAAGTTTTCATTCTATGAAAGAATTAGAAGAAATTATAAAAAACAGATTCCAACTCACTTATTTCTCATAATATGTTCAATTGGCTAAAAAAAAATAAATATCCTGAATTTTGGAATAACTATTTAAAGAAATTTGAAGGACCAAAATCGCCCCGATTTATTATAATTGATATAAAAACTTCGGGAGATTCTATTGAAAATGATGTAATTCAATTCATCAGCACATTTGGTGTAGAAAACAATTCTATAATTGTAAATGATAGTTTTGAAGTTGTTTTGAAACAATACATTTATAATAAAAAAACGGGCATTTCAAACGATTATATTATTGAAAGTAAATGTTTGAAATTGACCGAAGCCGAAGCAATTGAAAAAGTTATAGAACAAATAGGAAATTCTGTTTTGGTTGGCTATCACGTCAATTTTTCTATTGATATGATTAATGCCGCTTTGGAAAGAATGAATTTGGGACGACTAAAAAATGACGCTCTCGATATTGAAATTATTTATCAGAAATGGAAAGAAGAAGATCATCCCGTTTCGTTTGAAGAGATGTGCACTATATTCAATATTTCTCAGTTTAACTTTGAAGATTGTACTTTAAGTGCTTACAATATTGGCCTTATTTTTATTAAACTAAAATCAAAATTCGGAATATTCATGCATTAAAAAAGAGGTCTTTCGACCTCTTCTTTTTTTATTAACCTCTTATTAATTTTTTGTATTTCAAACGTTTTGGAGTCAAATCGCCACCAAGACGTTTCTTTTTATTTTCTTCATATTCAGTGAAACTTCCTTCAAAGAAATAAACTTCGGAATCTCCTTCAAAAGCAAGAATATGTGTACAAATTCTGTCAAGGAACCATCTGTCGTGCGAAATTACAACCGCACAACCAGCGAAGTTTTCCAAACCTTCTTCAAGTGCACGAAGCGTGTTCACATCCAAATCATTTGTTGGCTCATCCAGTAAAAGTACGTTTCCTTCTTCTTTCAAAGTCATTGCAAGGTGCAAACGGTTACGCTCTCCACCAGATAACATTGATACTTTTTTATTTTGATCGCTTCCTCCAAAATTGAATCGGCTCAAATAAGCACGAGAATTCACCTGACGTCCGCCCATCATAATCAATTCCTGACCATCGCAGAAGTTTTCCCAAATAGATTTGTTTACATCAATGTTTGAATGCGATTGGTCAACATAAGCAATTTTAACTGTTTCTCCAATTGTAAACTCTCCGGCATCCGGTGTTTCTTCTCCCATTATCATTCTGAAAATAGTTGATTTTCCGGCACCATTTGGCCCGATGATTCCAACAATTCCGGCTTGTGGCAAAGTGAAGTTCAAATTATCATACAATAATTTGTCTCCAAAAGCTTTGGCAACACTTTTTGCTTCAATAACATTGGTTCCCAAACGAGGTCCGTTCGGAATGTAGATTTCAAGCTTTTCGTCTAATTGTTTTTGATCTTCGTTCAATAATTTATCATAATTCTGCAAACGAGCTTTTTGTTTAGTCTGACGGCCTTTTGCTCCCTGACGCACCCACTCTAACTCTCTTTCCAAAGTTTTTCTTCTTTTAGAAGCTACTTTTTCTTCCAAAGCCAAACGATTTGATTTTTGATCTAACCAAGAAGAATAATTTCCTTTCCAAGGAATCCCTTCTCCTCTATCCAACTCTAAAATCCAACCGGCTACATTGTCTAAGAAATAACGGTCGTGAGTCACGGCAATTACAGTTCCGGCATATTGTGCCAAATGTTGCTCTAACCAAAGTACACTCTCTGCATCCAGGTGGTTGGTAGGCTCATCAAGCAACAAAACATCCGGTTGTTGCAATAACAAACGGCATAAAGCCACACGACGACGCTCTCCTCCCGAAAGGTTTTTGATAGGTGTATCTCCGTCCGGAGTACGCAAAGCATCCATTGCAATTTCTAGTTTGGTGTCGATTTCCCAAGCGCCAAGAGCATCAATTTTATCCTGTAAATCAGCCTGACGATCCATCAGTTGTTGCATTTTGTCGGCATCTTCATACACTTCAGGTAAACCAAACATATCGTTGATTTTGTTGAACTCGTCCAACACAGCCATCGTTTCGGCTACACCTTCACGAACAATTTCAATAACGGTTTTAGAATCGTCTAATTGTGGTTCTTGTTCTAAATATCCAACAGTATATCCCGGAGCAAAAACAATATCTCCCTGGTAATTTTTGTCAACTCCGGCAATAATTCTCAATAATGAAGATTTACCGGAACCATTAAGACCCAAAATACCAATTTTAGCTCCGTAAAAGAAACTCAAATAAATGTTTTTCAACACTTGTTTGTCACTTCCCTGATAAGTTTTACTCAATTTCTGCATTGAGAAAATTACTTTCTTATCGTCACTCATAATTTTATTTATTTTTTTAAATGTTTTTTGATTGTTGAATAATAATTAAAATATTCAAGTGGCAAATATATTACATTTTGTGCATAAAGATTATTTAATATGAATTGCAAAAGATTTGAAATCTGTTAAAATCAGGTACATTATTTTTACTTAGGCATCTACGCATACTAGATTTGAAATCACAAATTCACTGCCCGAATTGGTTAAATTATTTATTTTAATCTCAACGTCATTTCTTTCAATAAGTTTTTTTACCAAACTTAGTCCAATGCCGGTACTGCTTTCTCCATTTGATTGATGACCTAATGTTTTAAACATTTCAAAAACTTTGTTATGGTATTTTTCTTCTATACCCGGACCATTGTCTTTTATTGATAAAAGACCTTTATGATGATCAAAGCTAATTTCGATTTCTGTGATTTCTTTGTCATTATATTTTATAGCGTTCGACAAAAGATTGGATATAATTTGACTAATGGCTGTAGGTTGAAATAAAACAAAATGATTTAAATTCTCTTTTTTAATCACAACGTTTAAAGCCGGATTTATCAGTTTTAATACTTCGTTTAAAGTTGACTGAATATTGACTTTTTCTTTTCCTTCATTATTTTGAACATTTTTGGCATAATAAAGTAAATCTTCAATAAGTACAGACATCTTAACGGTTGATGTTTTTACCATTTGAAATAATTTGGCAGAATCATCTTCTTTGTTCGAAAAATATTCTTCTTCAATTATTTCCAATAAAGATTTAACATTGGATAAAGGCGTTTTTAAATCGTGAGCCAATATGTTGGCAAATTGTTCTAATTCCTGATTTTTTTCAAGAAGTTTTTCGTTAAGGTATATTAATTTTTGTTCATTGTCCCAAATACGTAAAAAGGAATCTACTTTTTTACGGGTTCCTTCAACATTCAAAGGTTTGAACAAAAAATCAATAGCTCCCAAATCATAAGCTCTATTCATGAATTCGGGATTATTGCTGATAGCTGTTACAAAAATAGTAGGAATAGAAGCCGTTGCCGGATGACTTTTTACAATTTTCACAAACTCATATCCGTCCATTTCGGGCATTTGAACATCAACCAGAATTAATGATACCTTTTGTTTAAGCAATATTTGTAATGCTTCATTTCCGGACAAACAGGTAATTATTTCTCTGTTTGGTTGATCCAAAATACTTTTCAGAGCTATTAAATTCTGAGGCAAATCATCAACCAATAATATGGTATGTTTTTTATTAGAATTCATCATTTAGCCACTTAATTATTTTATCTATTGTCAAAATAGTATGCTTATTATAAATTTCAATTGCCGATTTTGGCATTACATCAAATTTAGCTTCATTACAATCTTCAATAATTGTAAAACCTCCATTTTCTGCAATTTCTTTTAAACCTTTGGCTCCATCGTGACTAAAACCCGAAAGTAATATTCCGCAACAATTTTCTTTTAAAACCTGTGAAAAAGATTCAAACGACACATCTATCGACGGCCTGCTGAAATTTACCAATTCTGATGATTCTAATGATATGGTCAAATCTTCTTCTAACAGTAAATGATAATCGGCAGGAGCAGTATAAAGATAACCGTTTTTGATCTTTTCTTTGTCTTCGGCTTCCTTTACTTTATAATGTGTATGCAATTGAATATGAGTTTCAAGCAAAGAATCTACATTCTTCAATCGATGAAAAATGAATATTATCGGGACTTGTATTTTTTTATCCAATCCTTTTAAAATAGATAAAAGAACCTGAAATGAACCGGCTGAGCCTCCAATAAGTATCATTTTCATAATTTTATCTTACTTTTTTGTAAATTCTTTGAATCTTATCTATTTCTTCAAATTTATTATATACACTGCTAAAACGCAGAGATTCTTTATTTCCTAAAGCTAAAAAGCCATGCATTGGCAAACTTTCATAGAATAAATTCAATACTTTATCCTGCAAATCTTCATTGAAATAAATAAGAACATTACGACACAAGATAAGCTGGCATTCCTGAAAAACACCATCGGCAACCAAATTGTGTTTTGTAAACAGTATATTTTTTTTCAATTCTGAATCAATGATAAAATCATTCTTATCGGATACAAAATATTTATTTAATGTTTCTTTACCTCCGCCGGCAAAATAATTATCGGAATATTCTTTGAAATTTTTGTTCGAATAAATTCCAGTTTTTGATTTTTCTATTGCATTAGAACTTATATCGGTTGCATACAATCTTGATTTATGAAGCAATCCGAATTCTTTTAAAAGAATAGCCAATGAATAGGTTTCTTCTCCAAAAGAGCAACCGGCACTCCACACATTTATTCTTGGATAACTTTCTAAATACGGAAAAACATTGGTTGTTAATGATTTAAAAAAATGAGGATCTCTAAAAAAATCACTCACATTAACAACTATCTCGTCGATAAATTTATCAAAATTATTATAATTGTTTATTAATTCATATTTTAATTCAAAAAACGTATTAATTTTTGAATTTGCCATAAACCGATTTATACGCCTGAGCAAAGAAGCTCTGGAATAATCAAAAAAATCATATCCGTAGATTTTTTGTATTAAAAATACAATTTCATCCAGATCTTTAAATTCAATCATTCGCTAGTTATAAATCCAAATACTGATTAATGAGATTAATTTTTGAATATCAATTGGCTTAGACATATAATCTGAAGCTCCTGCATTTAAAATTTCTTCTCTGTCTCCTTTCATCGCCTTTGCTGTCAAGGCAATAATAGGAAGGTTTTTCCAAATATAATTTTCTCTGATTTTTCGGGTAGCTTCAAAACCATCCATTTCGGGCATCATTATATCCATTAATACCAGATCAATATGTTTATTAGTTGCCAAAATATCGAGAGCTTCTATTCCGTTGAAAGCCGTTAAGATTGAAGCTCCTTTGGTTGTTAATACGCTTGACAGGGAATAAATATTTCTAATATCATCGTCAACAATCAAAATCTTTTTATCTTTTAGAATTTCATTTCCTAATACATCTTCATTTTGAACAAGTTCGCTACTCTTATGTGTTTTTACTTTGTTTAAAAAAAGTGTCAATTCATCTTTCAGTCTTTCGATAACATTATCTGTTTTAATTACAATACTGCCAACGTTGTTTTGAAGTTCTAATTCTTCATCTTCGGTCAAAGAACGTCCTGTATTAATAATGATATTAATGTTATTGTTTTTTGAAACTTTTCTGAGTTTTGAAATATTCTGAATATCATTAGAATCGCCTAATCCTATATCCATTATAGCACAATCAATCTCTTCGGCTTTCAGAATATTTTCGGCTTCTTCAAAAGTATATGACTGAATACAAACAATATTTTTATCGACATTATGAACCAATTCTTTTATGGAATGATTCAGATCTAAATTATCTTCTAAAATCAGTATCTTTCTAAATACTTTATTTATTTGATTTTCGATAGATGTAAAAGCTTTTTTGAGTTGATCTACAGAAATTGGCTTAACCAAAAAGTCAAAAGCTCCCATTTGTTCAGCCAATTTTTCTCTTTCCATACCTGACATAATATGTACCGGTATGTGCTTTAAATCTTTATCTTCTTTAAACCATTTCAGCACCGTCCAACCGTCAATTCCCGGTAATTTCATGTCAAGGATAATTGCTTTTGGCTTGTATTTTTTAGCATATTCATAACCTGTTTCACCCTGAGAGGCAATTATGGCTTTAAATCCATGCTCATGAGCAACCTGCATCAATACGTCGGCAAAAGAAATATCATCTTCAATAATTAATATAGTTTTATCGTCAACCGACACTTTATCCCGATCATCGTCAAAGTTTTCTGTTAAATCAATTGTTTGATTCAAATTTGGAGGCATCACTACAATCTCTTCTGTCTTTTTATGATCTATAACCGTGGTATTTTGATTTTCTGCATCAAGCTGAAAAGTTACCGGAATATGTACACTAAAAATACTTCCTTTATTCAACTCGCTTTCAAAATCAACTTCTCCTCCTAAAATTGCAGCAATTTCTTTCGAAATATAAAGACCTAATCCTGTTCCTCCATATTTTCTGCTGGTAGAACTATCGGCCTGCTGAAAGGATTGGAACATTTTAGATTTATTTTCTTCCGAAATTCCAATTCCATTATCTTCTATATAAACAGAAAGAATTTCGTTTGAATCTAATTTAGATAAAGATGCTGTTTTAAAATTTTTCTTCTCTTTTCCTGATGCAAAACTCAATTTTACCTTTCCGTTTTCGGGAGTAAATTTCAATGCATTTGATAAGAAATTTTTGACAACCTGCTCTAATTTTCCAATATCGGTATTGAGTGTTTTAGGACAATCGTCAGAAATAGCAATATTGAATTCAATATTCTTTTTATTCATTTGAGCACTAAACTGCGCTTTCATTTCTGATGAAACCTTTTCTATGCTTGAAATTTCAGGATGTATCTCGGTTTTTCCGGCCTCTATTTTCGAAATATCTAAAATATCAGTAATCAGGTTCAGTAAATCTTTTCCTGAATCATTAATAACCGAAAGGTTCTCAATTTGGGAAATACTCAAATTGCCCATACTGTTTTCTTTCATTAAATCAGATAAAATCAAAATACTGTTCAAAGGTGTTCTCAATTCATGAGACATATTTGCCAGGAACTCCGATTTATATTTGCTGGCTTGTTCAATAACTTTGGCTTTATTGCTTAATTCTTCCTGAACAATAAGAAGTTCATCGTTTTTAAGTCCTATTTCATAATTTTTATTCTCTAATTCTGTTCTTTGCTCTTCAAGATAAGCATTGGTTTGCTCCATTTCGGCGGCCTGATTTCTAAGTTCTTCTTCCGATTGTTGCAATAATAATGTTTGTCTGTTTAGTTCTTCATTACTTTGTCTCAATTCTGCTTCCTGAGATTCAAGAATAGTGTTTTTTAGGTTTATTTCTTCTAATGACATTTTTAATTCTTCATTTCGAATAAAAACTTCCAAAGCATTTCCTACAGTATTAGAAACCGAATTAAGTAATTTTTGATCATTCTCAGTAAAATTCTCTAATGAACCTATTTCAATTATTCCTATAACCTGGTTTTTATAAGTTACAGGAGTAATCAATACATTATAATAGTCTGAATTGCCCAAAGAAGAAGAAATGTAGGAATAACTGTTTGACAAATTATTTAAACATATTTGTTTATTCATTTTGGCAGCCTCACCTACCATTCCCTGACCAATGGCAATACTGTTTGGAGTATTTTCATTCGAAGCATATCCGCCAATTCTATTCAATAAATTTGAATTTTCGCCAGAATTCAGAATATAAAAATTAGCCTGGCATCCTTCGGTTTGATAAACAATTGTTTGAGCTATTTTAGTTCCAAATTCATCCAAATCTTTCGATTCTACAATTGATTTATTAATTTCAATTATATTTCGTTCCATTTGGCTTATTTCTTCAGATTCCGTATGTAATCGGCTTAATTCTAAAGACATATTATTAAGCGATTTATTCAAAATATCTTGCTCACTTCTCAAACGAATTGTATTTCCAAATTCACCCGAACTTATTTTCAGACATAATTCAATATGTTCTCTTTTGGCTCTCAACAAATCATTAAATGATTTGCTGATTTGAATAAACTCGGCACTACCCGAAATGTATTGATCCTGCATAATCTCTCCAAGAGATAATCTTTCTATCGATGAAGATATTGATTTGAATGAGTTTGATAATTTCTTAATCAGAATATAAATAAGAATAATGGACAATAATGAAAATAAGAACAAAATAGAGACCGAAAATAGTATTGATTTTACAACAGATTCCTTTTGATCTTGAGCATAATTCAAGATTTGGGCTAAATTCTTTTTTTCTAATTCTCTAATTTTTGAAATTACTAAATCGGATTCTTTCCACCATAATTCGGCATCTTTATTCATTTTATCCTGAATAATTAATTCGGCTTCTGAATCTAAAGACAAGACAATATCCGATTTTCTAAATTTGACCAAATCTTTATTTACATCTCCAAGACGGGAATTATCTAACTTAAAATCAACGATATTTTCGTAATCTTTGGCTTTAAAATACAATTCAAGTAACGAACTATCGAATTTTATTTTTGCAGAATTGGCCAGTAATTTTTGCAAAACAGTTCCCCGTTTCAAAAAAACGGCTTCCCTTAATGTTACATAATTATAATAATTGCCTGCTAATCGGGTTAAATTTTCATTATTACAATTAGTTATTTCTCTTTCAATTAAATTATATAAAACTTTATTAAGAGATGTATATTGCATAAAGGTATTTGTACCCGAATCTTTTCTTTTCTCAATGTCTGATTGGAGTTTTAATAACGAAGCCTTGAGAGATAAAATATTCTTAGAAATAACAGTATCGTTGAATTTTGTATTAAAAAACCAATCTACAGTTATTTGTTTCTCTATGCCAAATCTGTCTAGTTTTGAAGAATCATATAATGAATAAACATAATAGCCTCTTTCAATACTAATTTCGTCAATACCTCTCGAAAGATTAGAAATATTGTGTATATTCTCTAAAGCGTGATCAATTGTATTATACTCATCAAAAGATGATTTTATATTTGAAATAGTTATGTAAACCAATCCTGTAATTGGGATTAACATAACTAACATTAATTGGGTTTTTATTGATAAAGATTTCTTCATAAAATTGAACTATTTCGGCTATAAAAATAATGTTAAAAATTAATACTTTAAACCCATTGGGTGAAATTAATTTTCGGCAGTTCGAGTGATTTTCGCAGAAAATCACTCCTGAACTGACGATTCGGGGAATTTTACCCAACGGGGTACTTTATTATTTAAAGTACATTTGGGCTGATAAAATAGTAAGTTTTTAATCTAAATAATTCCTC